>Ga0116227_10000627_pt1 | contig 70968 bp, 64 predicted proteins | sample S1TSphgellanicum_FD_89693 | JGI IMG/M metagenome (GOLD analysis project Ga0116227, IMG submission 89693) | Host-associated microbial communities from peat moss isolated from Minnesota, USA - S1T2_Fb - Sphagnum magellanicum MG | ecosystem: Host-associated > Plants > Peat moss > Unclassified... | reverse complement strand
GAAGAAGAATTTGAAGTTTCTAAGATCATCGACTCCCGCATCAATCGAAGGAGATTAGAATATCTTGTACATTGGCAGGGCTATGAAGTAAGCGAGCGAACTTGGGAACCGGCTGCTAATCTTGCTAACGCTCCCAAAATGATCAAAAAATTTCATTGTCAATACCCGACAAAACCGAGTGCCAAAGATATTTGAATCTAACACGTCTAGATCAACACTAGCACCAAATCAGGCTGTAACCATGGACTTCTTGTAATAGATTTTTGTTTCTATTTTTGATAAGATAAATAGAACAACTCGTGGGAACTCGTTGCTTGAAGGGGGGGGTGATGTCATGGACGTGACGGTGACGGACAGTGACGGTGTGGACTTTTCCCAACTGGGAGGCGGTGCGGACTTTTCCCAACTGGGAGACAGTGCGGACTTCTCCCTAAATGTCGCGGATGTGACAGTAACGGTGAAGGTGCGGACTTTTCCGAACTTGGAGGCGGTGCCAACTTTCCAACTTTAGAGTTTCCCAGTAGCGTCCTAACAGTATGAATAGAAAGCCTCGAGACATTGTCCCTCACTCTCGTCAACACCAGTTGTACTTGCTCTTATAGCTTTCTTGCTTCGAGTGTTACTAGTTCTAGTTTTGGAGCTTAGAGTGTTATTCTGAATCTTGTGTGAGTTGTCGTCCGCAACAATGGTATGTTGAACTTAGTTTAGGTAGATTAACTTTAGGTGTCATAAGTCATCCTTTCAAATAACAATTTTGTGTGGAAAATGTTTTAAAACATGTGGAAACCTTTTCATATTTGTCTTTTCATATCCTCGCATTTCAATTGTCACTTATGAAAATTGCACATTTTTTGTCCTCCCAAAGAATGCCAACACATATTTGAATGCAAAAAACCATATTGAATAAAAATGTATTTTAAATGGTTCGAAATTGGTGAAGATTGAACTTCATGTTTTCAAATTAATGAAAGTGGGAAGGATTTTAGGGAAAATTCATATGGAATTTTGTTTTGATAATCTAAAATTCAAAGAAAAAATGAAAATGTATTAATGTTCAAACCGTCAATTGATCATCACTAGTAGTGTAGAAAAGCGCGAAATCCAAGTATTATAAAAATGTGTTTATGACCTAAATTACAATTTATTGGTCCAAATTGTTTATTGTCAAATATTTTCTCATGTATTTTGAAAATCAAGTTTCAAAGAAAAAATTGGCATGGGTCCAATCTAATGTTTTGCGTGCGAGTGTAAATAACCATTATATATATGACATGTAAAACAATCATATATATGGCCATTTACACTTACACGTTAAACTTTACACATTAAAAAAAATGTTATTATATTGATTCATCGTATATTTTTTTCATTCACACTTACACTTAGATGATGACAGTACATTTTTTTTGAAAAGTACATTTATATGGCATTGTATATCTATTTGAAGTCGTTTATTACTATGTAAAACAAAACAAAGATTTCTAGTTTTTTTCATGACAACTAAGACTTTTGAACTTGTTGAGTGTGCCATTGTCACATGCTTCCTTTGCATTCTTCATTGCCTTTAAGTGAACATTGCACCATTGCCAAGGTTTTTTTTCCTATTTAGGTGTGCAAGTTCATTGTTGTGAACTTGGTGTTCTTATTTGTGGTCTTTTGGTTATTGTTAGTTATTGATTAATTTCATGTGTTTCACAAGATTTGCAATTTTCTACAAAATTTGGTGAAAGTTTTTTGTTTTGCCAATGTGGTTTTGGTTTTGTTTGTTGTTTGTTGGTGGGTAGGGAGGAGGTTTTTGGAGCTCATTGCCATAGTCCTTTTCAAACTTTAGGTGAGTAACCTCACCTTCATGGTTTGTGGTTGGTATTTTTTTCTTCAAGTTTGTGGACACTAGATAGTTATTTTTCTAATGTGGTCTTGCTCTTGTTTGTGGTGTTGTGGGGGGGATTTTGTTCCTATTCATGGTTTTTTTGTTTACAAGGTGGAACATGAGGGAAGTCAAAACAAACTTTGGCGAAGGGGTGTAGTCACACTAACGCGTACACAAGCAGTTGTAACCAGTGTTTGGTTTTGTGTATTTAAGATTTTAGAAAAGAATAAATAACTCCAATTGGAATTTCTTTCACATAATGTTGTTTTCAATGTATATATATATAATTTAAAAGTTTGAAATCAATTTAATGAATGAGAAATACCCAAAGGCACTTTGAAAACATTATAATTAGTGTTTTCAAATAGTAGGAGGACTTATAAATGGACTTGAATTTCTTTTACAATGAAATATTTTAAACAAATTTTGTATGTAAACTGTAACATGATAGTGATGAAAATTTTAAAGATTTTTTAAAACACTTTTGTTAAAAATATTCCAAGAATATTTCAAAATAAACACCCAATAAATCGTCACCCAAGGGGGTGAATGTGGCTCATGATATCCCATTTGCACCTTAAGAAAGCAAGCTCACCTTTATAGTCCATGGCTAGAATTTTCTTCTTGAGGTTTATGGACATGTACACATGGTTGTTTTTTAGTGTGGTCTTGCTCTTGTTTGTGGTCTTATGAAGGCAATCTTGTTCCTATTTATGGTCTTTTGGTTTGTAGGGTGGAACAAGGAATCAAACACGCTTGGAGTTCAACATTGTCATCTTCTTCAAGTTTTAGGGGAGCAATTTCACCTTCATGGTTCATGGTTAGTCTTGTTAGTCTTATAGTTTTATGGGTGGTCTTGTTCTTATTTGTGATCTTGCTCCTATTTATGTTTTTGTTCATGATCACGTTCTTGTTTGTGATTTTTCTCATGTTTGTATTTTGTTCATGCTCTTGTTCACGTTATGGCTTTTCTTTGCATTCCTATTTGTGTTGTTCACATTCTTGTTTATGACTTTGCTCCTATTTGTAATTTTCTAGGACAACTTTGCTCCTATTTGTAGTCTTTTGTTGTGCAAAGTGGAACATCAAGGAGCAAAAAACATTTGCGAGGGAAATGCGTGTTTTCATCATCTTCTTTTAAGTGAACTTGCTTTCTTTAGATTCTTGGTTGTGGTTTCGTGTGTAGGGTTTCATTTTCATTTATGTTGTTTGTGGTCTTCAAACATGTTTATTATTATTACCATTCAGTGTTATTATTATTACCATTCAGTGTTGTTTTGCTCTCAAGTTCGTGGTTTCATTATGTGTAAGTGTGGCAACAAAAAACAAAGGGAGGAATTAAGATATCCAATAACACTTCTTGAACTTCTTTTAGGTGAATTAGTTCACCTATTGTTATTCTTGGTTTTTGCTAGTCATGATATTGTGTTCTTGGTTTTTTTTTTTGTTCATGGTGTTTTGTTCATTTAATGGTTTTAGTTTTGTTATAATGTGGTCTTGCTCATATTTGTGGGCTTTGCCTATGTAGGGTGGAACAACAATGAAACACCACCACATAACACCCCAATAACACTAGTGGTTAGCATTTAGTATTTCCTAACTCTTCCCCAATCCTTAGCAACACCAATAGTCCTCCAAAAGTCCTTCAATTTGATTGCAACACACCAACATCAATAATAGTCCTTTAATTCACTACCTACAACACCATAGTTTTATAATTTTCCTACAACAACATCAGCAACACCAATAGTCTTTTGATTCTCCTATAGCAATACTTACAACACTTTTGACATGAATATTTTTTTCATTTTTAAGTGAGATTTTTTTTCATTATTCAATTGACAATGTTTTTTGAGTGTTGAATCAATTGCAGGATTGTGATCCCATCCCATTTGCAATGTGTAGGCTATGGCAACTACAAATATTTCAAGCTCATTATTGAATGAAGAATATTCTTTTCATTTGCCATTTACAAATGATGTGAATTTGTTGAACCTTTAAATATTAAGCCTATAGTATAAGCATCTTCATCCACTAAAGTTAGCATGAACATTCTCAATTCTATTCCTAAAGATCAAGTAAAAAGTCTAATGATTTTACAAAAGCAAGCCAAGTTTTGGGTTGCTTGGAGTTGCAAGTTGCCCTTCTTGCATTGATTGAGAAGAAAACAAAGGGGAAGAAGGGGGTCATTACATACAAGTTACTTGGGAAAAGTTCTATGAAACAACATGTCAAAGTTGAACGTCAAAACTTGCTTATGTTAATGATGGCATTTTAAGAGGCAGTGAGGAAGGCAATTAGTTCCAATAACCAACCAAGAAATGTCCAAAAGTAACACTAGGTGCAATTTTTGTTTTTGTTTTTTTGTAGCAACATTCCTTACAAGAAGCACAATGAAGTTAAAAATTTATTTTTGGAAGACTTGGTATTGTTCATGATTACATGGCTTTTCCCCTTAAACACATGTGAGAATGTGTGGATGCGAAGGATGACTTTGAAGTTGGATCCCAAATTGCTTTTTCCTTTTCAAAGGACATTGTTTGAAGATATCATTTTAGCCATGGTGGCACGTTGTTTAGATTTGCACATGCAACTTCAATTTGATGCCACACTCTCAACTACGGCTACATTTGATTTGTGGATGAATAGAGGTTAGCAACATACTGTTAGTTTTGTCATAAAGTTTCTACTATAGATTAGTAGTTATAACATGCTACAATAGGCCTTTTTGAAGCTAATGACACTATTGGCAAGGGTTGGCAAGGCAATTGAAGGCCATGCTTAAAAAGTTTGCCCTCATTTCCAAGATTTTGTGTTATGTGGAAGACAAAGGAATTAATTTAGCGAACATGACCACAACACTAAAGTTTGTAATTTCATGTGAAGCATTAAGTTTGCCCATTCCTTTTGATGGTGCATGTTTTGGACATGCCATGAATAAGGCAACTCAATATGCAACAAATGATGATAAGATTTACAAAGACTTGACATTAGTTAATGTGAAATCCTTGTAAACAACCTTCCAATCTTGCATCACATGGCCAAAAAAAAAAGGTTATATGTTGACAATCTTGATTTTTGTAGTGTAAACATGATTTGTGGGTTGTGAAATGTATAATAAAATTAATCCTTGTTTTTCATTATGCATTGTATGCAAGAGGGCAAAAGAGTGGAGGTGAACATGTTTAGAATTTGGTTTGTTTGAACACAAATTGGCAACTAAATGGTGAAGACATTTTGCATCCAAGGTTGCAATATTTTAACAATGTTTAGCTTATCAAGCTATAGTTATCATGTGTTACAATAATCAAATAAAAAGTTTAGCTGATAGGATTCTTTTGCACAAATTTAGGTGAGTGTTGACGCATTTTGTGATGCATTTTCCCCAATTGTGACAATGTGTGTGGTTAATTATCACCATGGATATTGGTTATTATTATATGTTTTTTTTTTAGCAATCAAGTTGTATGTGAAAATTTCCAAGGAGAGATTGGAATTGTAAGCAAAAATTGATGTTGCAAAGGAGATGGACATTTCCACCAAGGTTAAACAACTTTACCTATTAACATGTGAAAACAAGTAGATATTGTTTTGACGCCTTTCCTTGATCTCATGGATTGTTTCAAGTTATCTAAAGTTCACAATATGGTTGCTCTTATGTTAGATCCTTGCTTTAAGGACTGAAGTTTAATGGGAGATTATGTTGGCCACTTTTCTACAATTGAGATTGTTGCTGCATATGATAGTTAGTTCCTCCTCCAAACCTTCAAGACCTTGTACGAAAAGTTACATAGATGGTTGAGTGCTTCTTCAAGTGTTGTGCAAGAAATTGTGCATAATACTAATGATGTTTTTGGAGTGGGAATGTTTGAGGATACAACTTGTTTTGAACAAGTAAGTGTTGTTTCTTTTACTTATTTGAAAGACATCGTGAATCAAATTGTTTTATTACATTTGCAAACTTCAAGCTAAATTATTTGGGGATTACGTGTGTGAGTGCACGTTTGACAAAAATTGTCATGTTTTCACACATTTGATGTGCCATTGGAAAAAGCAAAAACCTTTTTGTTTGGTGGTCAAAACACGGAGGGCAATTTTTGACAATTGTTTATTTAGCTAAAACAATTCTAAGCATATTGGGTAGTCCAATTTAAAAAAAGATAATCTTTTCTATTTCAAGGACTTTCATAACCTTTTGTTGATGTTGACTTGGTGTGAATAACTTGGATATCCTAGTTCTTTTAATTAAAAATTGGCTAGATGATCTCACTCTTTGTGTTGAGCATAAGGGAGGACCTAAAAAGGTGCATGGGTTTGGTGAGGATGAGGACATATTAGATGTCATGGATGCTAAGTTTTCCAATGAGCTTGAGGATCATGTAGAGGATTGTGTGCAAAATTAGGACATGTATTCATGATTTTGGTAATGTTTTGTTCATGATGCACATGATACTTCTTAATTTATATTAAATTCCTATGCCCCTATTGCCATTTTGTAATGTCAATTCAATGATCAAATTGGACATTAGAAATGCATGTTTTTAACCCTTCATGTGAATGAAATCAATATTTGCATGTTATGGGATGTATTTGTTTCATTTCTTGGTTTTTTTCTTTTTACAAGGTTTTTACATGATGTACAAAAACAATGTATGTGTAAAAACATTTACACTTATAGTTGCACTATTTTTACATGGATTGAAATTAGTTACATGGGGTTTACATTTACACTTACACTTACCCGAAGTATAAATAAATTTCTTTAAATCAATTACATTTACACGAAGTGTAATCTTTTAAACCATCCACACACAACACCAGTTTGCTTCATAGAAGATCTTGCATTAGTCTATCAAAATACCTTGGATAATTTGAAAGGTACCTCTTTTTAATTTCTATCTTTATTGCTCTTTGTTTCACATTTCGATTAAGTTAATAAAAAATAAAATTGGGTGTTTTTAATGCAAGGGAATTCGAAGGGTATATCTTTAAACCTTTTTTGCAACTTTTGACAACATGCATTCAACTTGCCAACCTTATGATAGATATTTCAATTTGAAGAAAAGTCTCATGATAGATTATTTTCTTGTACATAACTTACAAAATATAAAACAAACTTATATATATAGTTACAATATGATTATTGTAAATGATTCACACTCATATTTCATAAGACATCATACATTATATGTATGGGAAAATTTCAAATTGTTATTCTATTGCAAACAAATCTTACAAAATGGATAATTTTCACATTGTTCAAGTTCAAAACTTGAACATATCATTTGCATTGATATGAAATTGATTAATATTATGACCTATGTTATATATAAAAATTTATAAACTTCTAGTTAATTTGATCGTGTATGTAAGTCCACAATTGACAAGGTGATTTCCCCTTGGTATAATGCAAAATGTAAACACAAACAAACAAAAATAGGAACACAAATCAAACCAAGTTGACAAGAAACAACCCTATGCATATTTTTTCATCACACTCCATTTTTGGTCATCAAGTTCACACCAATTTTGTTGATAGAAACTTATATGCAAGTTCAAAGCTTACAATATTTCCTAGAAAACACTCTATGCCTATAATACAAAAATAACTCAAACACAAAGATTTTATGCATGCACAATACATGGTAGCCACATGGTAGCCACAATAAGAAGTTAGAACACAGTCACCAACCTTGCACTCAATTGTGCTATCCTTAATTAGGCCCTCCTCACATGATGTGTCTCTCATAGCCAACTATACAAATGATTGGCAAAACAATGTATAAACATCATGATAGCCACACACACGTCTAGACACTAATATGACACATCGTATCCCACCCAATGAACATGATTACCATTGCTATCATAACATTCTCATTCTTTCACCACATCTACACCAAACAATCAAAAGGAAAATAGAATAAAATGGCAGGTTACACAACTTCAGTCCTTCAAGTCACTAAGGATAAAACCACTAATGACAACCACAATATGTCAAGGAAGAGGTACACTCACACGCTAGGAACAATACACCCTCACCCAACAAAAGGAATCCTGAAGCCCGATGTTCACATTCCCAACAGAAGCAATGCTCACAGGTACCTTACCAAAGCATAATCTTCTTCCTAGCCTCCGAAGCAGCTTTCAACACTGTAAGGTGTCTCTCAAATTATGTGTAGGGTTAAAAGCCTGAGGGGTGATGCCATTATTGAAATTAGGACATGTAAGGCAAGAGCTGAGTGAGTGCAAGCCCACTTTTGGTAATAGTCATACGCACGGGCTTTACATGATGGAAAAATCGATGCAACTTCTAAAAAGTGAGGGCTTTACAGTTTTTGTAAAGCCCGCTCTGAAAACAGAACACCCCTTTGAGGGGAATAGGAATAATTGTGCACTATACCGTGTCCTCTAGTTAGAACACAAAAATTGTAAGAGGTTTTTAATCAGTGTTGGGCAGTGCCAGGTTTGATGGGTTAGAACCGCCAGTTCCAGTTTCCATCGGTAAAGACCGAAGTGGAACAAAACTACTTTATTTTAAGAACCAAACCTAATTATTTATGTATGGAGCCTGAACCAGAACTGGAGCTAGAACCCAGATTTTTTAGACAGAATTTAAAAAAAAAAAGAACTAAAATCGAGGACTAATTGGAGGTGATCAGTTGACCGCAGGTCCCAGTTCAGGTTAATTGTATTCTTGATTCCATTTATGTGTGGAACCAGGGGTTAGAGTATTCTCAGTCTTATTACCTGTCCTAAAGGCATTGCACCTCAGTCCTTCAACTGAGTCATGCTATCATCTATCTATAAAGGAAGGTAGTTTGTTTTTGTTTTGTAGGTATGAGATCCACTGAAGGGGGATGTTTCAGATCATATTTTTGGTGTCTTTGGAAAGCTCTCGACGAGGAGGGGTGCATGGGCTTGATTCCATGGGGTGTGGACTTGCAGTGCAAAAGTTCTTGAATATTGAATGATTTTTTCACTAAAAAATAAATTAAATTGTAGCAAAAAATTTCGGAAGAATTGGAATGTGACTTTGGTGTTGTTGAAAAGATCTTGATAAGCAAGATCTAATGGAATTTATTTGGTAAGATATGGATTCAGAATGTGAGAGATATTAATTTAAAGTGATTTCTGCCTCTGAAAATTTAAATAAATTTCAAAAAACCAGGTTTTGGAAGGAAAATTCAGTTGAGAATGTGGTAACACTTTGGGCCAATTGCATAGGCCACACTAGTACTAATAACAAATAAAAGCCCAGAACTAAATCAAGGAATGATACTAAACAAGAAAAGCCTAGAACGCCCAAAAAGGCCAGTTGAGCTAGGTACACCTCGTGTGTGTTTTCACAAATTATAAGCCCACTTAGAGAGTAGGGAAAGCAAGATAACTACCAAGGAAAATAGTTTTCACCTTGACTGCATACATTATTTTATCATTTTACATATCCAGAAAACATTAGCCTGATTGAACCAATTATCAGATGAAAATTCTGAAATTCTGACTTTACTTGGCTGCTGGAAAAGGTAGCCTTACAAATTCCTTCTCAGTGTTCTTTTTTAATCCATTTGGTGCACATAGCATCATTTACCTAGTAGGTATCCCAAGGACGTTTTAGCATAAAATGGTAACAGGTTTTTGGCAGTTTTAAAGGCAGAGCAAGTTGCTCCCAAACTAAAATCCTAGTTGAAATACAACTAAAATTTTCTCAAATTGTTTTTCCTAAATCTGGTGATGTATTTGAAAAAAAAGAAGGGAATAATACCATAGTACCTTGGCAGCTGTGATACTAATTATATTATTGGTATAATTAAAAAAAAATTAATGAAAATTTTTTCAAAGGAAAAAACTTGTGAAAGAATAATAAAGAATTTTGTGGAATATTCAAGAACATTCAAAAAATTTCAACATGAAATTTTGATAATTAATTAATTACTTGACAGACGAGTTGAACTCGGCCTTGTACAACATTATGTGACAGATTTTATTTCTATTTTTTCACAACAATGCAAAAATTCGCACCCAAAAAAAAACCCTAAGACTTGTTATGTACTAGACGAAGGCGGAAGGGGTTTTTTGGGGAGGGGGGGGGGGCATATACGGCCGAATCTGCCAGGCTGGGGGAGTTGCCGATTCTGTCAGGCCTAGTGAAGTGCACTGGCAGAATCGGTCATACAGGGCCCGGGTCTTTAGCCCTTTGAAAGTAACGGTATACAAACGAAATACACACAACATACATACAAATATACTTAAAATATAATACAGAATCAGTACATGCTGCCTGCTAGTTTCTCAATAATAAGTCAGCACTGAGCAGCAAACTGTTATTACAGCAGGCTGCAGAGGAGGAGGGCCCCTGGCCCTCTGGCCCCCTAGCCTTATTATTTTAGTTAGCCATCCTGGTTCCCCACCCCCATTCAGACCCCCCCGGGCCTTCTTCCCCTCCTTGCTTTTAACGTGCTCTAGCAATCAAGTGTGTCAGGTTAACATAAAATTGAATGTGAATTCACATGGAATGCCCAAAATAGGAGATAAGCTAAACCATAATCATACAAATCTCTCTCGTTGTCGCTTATTACTACTACTTCTCTGACAGTTTTGTAGACCCTCAACTTATTACTACTAATGTGTATAATTGTGTATTTACACATCAATGTGTATTTGCTTTACTGAGAGCTTTACAGGCTGGGTTGCCTATATTTATGATGTCCATTGTCAACCCAAAATAGAACATTACCTACATAGCTATAAATGGGTTAATATAGGTCCCCATAATTATGTAGCCTTTCCCTTCGGTCCAGGTAAATGGGTTCATATAGGACCCCATACTTATGGGGCCTTTCTCCTTGGTCTATCTAAATGAGTTTATATAGGTTCCTATAATTATGTATAGGGCCTCATGGCTTTATTGGAATAAGGGTCTTTGTGAGGCAGAGCTAACGACCCTATTCTGCTAAAGCCTGTTGATGAGGGCTTCACCCACGGAATTTTAAAAGAGAGAGGGAAAAAAAAAAACCATGTTTGTATGCTCTTTAAAGGCCTTTTGCAGTGGTAGTGCGAGGAGCTTTACCAAGCATAGTAACATGGTTCAATTTTTTAAGAAAAATCCCTTATACCACAGGCAAATAAATTTCTAAAAGGAGGACATTTCAAAAACAGAATGCCCAGTGTTCCCGTTTTTTAAAACACCCTCCAAATAGTGGAGGGAAATTAGGTTGGGTGTTTTACCCTTCCACACATACACTTAAAAAATCCAAACCAGGTTTTTATGTGTAGGGTAACACAGGCCAGAGTCCCATAATACCCATGGCCAAGGGCATTACACAACGTAATAATCGGCAGATTTTATTTTTATTTTGAAACTTTTTTTTCTTGTGATATGTACCTGGTGGGTACCAGGTACCCTGGGAATTTTTAAAAAAATAATTAAGGTCGGCATTTGGAAACGCAAAATGCCCTGCTAGCTTTCCAAATACACTACAAATTCGTTGGAGGTTTTCAAGTAACATTTGTCCTTTTAGTCTATAGCTCCGTATGTAGGTTTAAATTGGGTACTAATGGTGCGTCCTAAAACTAGCTCCAAACCTGAGAAGAAGAAAATTGTGGAGGAAGCGGGATAAAAAAGAATGAAATTGAGGGCGAAACTGAGGAAGGGTGGTACTAGATGCCAGATGGGTGCGTGGATGGATAGGCATTGGGGTTGGGGTGGGGAGGAGGTGGTAGGGGGGAATGGGGGAAGGCTGGGGAGAAGATCGGCGGTACATACCTTGTCCTACGGGAGTCCGGAAAACTGATTGCTGCAGTTTTTTAAAAAAGCACTTTCATAATGGAGGGGGGCAGAAAAGTCGGAGTGGAAGCGGCGCTTTTTGGCTGACTGCGGAGTGATACTGGGGGAGCAAACTATCAGCAGTCTAGTTTTTTTTTAGTTTTTTTGGGCGGGGGTGTGTGGGTGGGGTTCTTTTAATTTTTTTCTATTTGCGTATTTTTTTCCTTTTGTTTTTGTTTGGTTTTTTTTTTGGCTCCTCTTTCTACTCAAACTTGTGCCCATTTCCAGCGAGACAATCATGCTGTTCTCTCGCCAGCTTGTTGCTGCTAAAAGGCCAAAGAGACGATGCATTTGGGGGCGCTTTCACTCACGCATTTGTGAGGAGCAGCAGCGCATCGGACTTCGGTTTCAGAAGAAGAGAAGAAGAAGGCGGAACAATAGAGAGCGAGACGTACAGGTTACAGGGAGAGAGACAAATCTTGAGTAGTGATTCCTTTGAACTGCTAATGCTCGGGTTGTTTTCTGGAGATCAAGACATTGGCTGTGTCTTTCTTTTGGTGGAATTTGCGTTTCGGAGCACTACTCGTCTGCTTCGCAGCTGCTGACGCATTATTGTCTACTGCACTGAAGGTTTCAAGGCCATTATTGCAGGCAAGATCGACAGCCATGTTTGAACCGTAAGTTCGCTATTACTCTGTTTGTATGCTGATCGCGGATCTTACAGAAAAAAAAGACTCTGTCGACCAGTACCTGCAGGATCTCTTCTTCTACTTCTTGAAAAGTCGCGTATGATCATCAGACCCGTCTTGCAATGCTTGTTCCGCCTCTGCTTCTAGATCCTTGATTCTTGAAACCGATCTTGGAAACTATATCTCAAAATTACTTGCCTGCGCTCATCGCTTATGTTGCAGACACGTATAGGATTCAAGTGATGAAATCAGGCGATTGTAGAGATCCGCTCTGGCATTCAAGGAAGTGCCATTGCCTACTGTTTTGAAGCAGTTTCCTCGAACTCTCTAGTGACATTGTGTACTGGAAACTTACCGATCTGTTGTATTTAGCGCAAGAGCAAGGAATTCATCTGCCTTCATAAGACCTCATAGGAGCGTCATGTGTAAGATTGCGAGAGACTCTCTCAATCTAATGTTTGAGCAGCAAGTAAAACTCCATTGCAGATCTAGAATTTTGGAAGTCCCGAGCCCGTGTTATGATTTACCTGACAGTCTGGGGAATGGTTCCGTTCGGCCGTATTGAGTTTAGTAGCTAAATTCGGATGATTTGAGTCCCTTAAATTGTCCTTAGATGCATCATGATAGCCTAAGGATAGTCACCATAAGGTAAGTTTCTTGTGCAAGTCACACAGCTCTCAGGCCTTAGAAGAAGAGTTTCAACAAAGGTATACTTCTTGTGTATCTAGATGCAGTTAAGGGAGTTCTGTTTCAATAGCTGCCAAAGGATTTCGAGAAGCTGCTGGTACATAGATCAAGTGAAGTACTCATCCTTTGTAGCTGCCCTGTTTCCATTTTCAAGCTGCCACTCATGTGACCTCCATTCTGCATCTTTGTGTTTAACTCCAGGCTCTGCTCAATGGAGCTCAATGAAGTCTGATGATATCAGTAGCAACTGCCAGCAGTGCTATTCCACATCCCATTTCCCCAGGTATGTCTCCAATGCTCCTCCTGGTGTACATAATAATATGGTGTGTTGGAATCTTTGCCACTTTGGGTCTCAGTACTTTTACTACTTTTCAGCATTCATCTGGACACCTTCTTCTTCCCTATAAATAGCAAGACTTTGTCTACATTTGGAGTCCTCTATCAATCAAGAACAAGCTTCACACATGTGTGTATATCTCTATTTCAGTTCTGGTACCAGCCTCATGGGTGACGGACTGACCTTGCTTTATGAACTAGTCTCGTACTCCTCTGAAGAGATGATCACAATGTGAGCCTGAACATTGAGTAAAACCCTCATTCTGTGATTTGAGCAGAATACCTACTGGCTTTTACCAGATGGTCTATATCCATTATACAATATTATGTTTGGAAGATAAGATGCTCTGTACTTTCTCTGTTTTGCAGGGATTGAGATAATAGAAGGCTGGAAGACCACCTTGAGGTCCACTGCTGGGTGGTGAAGCAGGGAGCGAAGGGCAGCATCTGTGAGAAGAGGGGCGGGGGCCTCCCAATGTACGCCAACTCCCCCACCAAGTCACTACAGAACCCCCTCTTAAAAATGCCTTCATCCACCCATGACAACTTCCCATCGACACCTGGCAAGGTTACTCTCTGCACTTTTCTTGCTTGTTTTTCTCTCATAGAAAACTAGAGAATAAAGATCTCAGATCTGACTTATATTTACATGAGAGTCATCTTCTGTCTGAATCAACAAATTATTTTGCAAGCAGGTCAAGATGGAAAGAAGCAACTATTTTGGGAGGGTTGCATCAAGATGGCATTCAACAGCATCTGCAAGGCTACTTGGGTGCTCGGCCCTTCTTCTCGCCTTTGCTCTTGTTGTTCTGTTTCGAGTGAGTTCTTCAGGCTTTGCAGATGGTGGCTACTTTAGCAACAATGGTGTGCTGACTTTCAAGCCTACCCTCATGTGGGAGAAGCAGGTGCGCCAATCCTGCCTCCCGACTAGATGGGACAATCCTATGGTGGTCTTAGTGACTGGGGCAGCAGGATTTGTAGGTACTCATGTCTCCCTTGCTTTGAAAAAGCGTGGTGATGGTGTAGTGGGCATCGACAATTTCAACAGTTATTATGAGATCTCTCTGAAGAGAGCACGGCAAGAGCTTCTTGCAAAGCATGGCGTGTTTGTGATTGAAGCTGACATAAACAATGCATTGCTTCTCAAAAGCCTCTTTGAGGTGGTCCAGATCACACATGTGATGCATCTTGCAGCCCAAGCTGGTGTGCGTTATGCCATGGAGAATCCAGGCTCATATGTGCATAGCAACATTGCTGGACTTGTGAACCTCTTTGAGATATGCAAGGCTGCAAATCCACAGCCAGCCATTGTTTGGGCGTCATCAAGTTCTGTGTATGGGTTGAACACTAAGGTACTGTGCTTTGCCCATGCAGTTCTCAACAAGTCAGCACTCCACCATGAAGATTACAACAAACTCATAGTATAGAAGAGATGACTCTTTTGAAACAATGGGACACTGCACACTTGAGATGCTTTATGTTTGAAAATTCAACTAAGCTGTTTTTGGGAACTCTTCTGCAGGTGCCTTTCTCGGAGATGGACCGAACTGATCAACCTGCAAGCCTGTACGCAGCAACAAAAAAGGCAGGAGAGGAAATTGCTCACACATATAACCACATCTATGGTCTTTCCATCACTGGCCTGCGATTCTTCACTGTATATGGGCCATGGGGTAGACCAGACATGGCTTACTTTTCCTTCACTCGGGACATCTTGAAGGGAAAGCCCATCAACATATACCAAGGAGCCAACAACAAAGATTTGGCACGTGATTTCACTTACATTGATGACATTGTAAAAGGGTGCGTTGCATCTCTTGATACTGCTGAGAGAAGCACAGGCAGTGGGGGAAAGAAGACAGGCCCTGCACAGCTCCGGATTTTCAACCTTGGTAACACCTCCCCAGTCACTGTCCCTACCTTGGTTGACATTCTAGAGAAGTACCTCAATGTGAAAGCCATAAGAAATATTGTGAAAATGCCCCGGAATGGTGATGTACCCTTCACCCACGCCAATGTCTCTTCAGCGCAGACTCAACTGAATTACAAGCCTATAACAGATCTTGACACTGGATTGAAGAAATTTGTTAAGTGGTATCTGAGTTACTATGGTGACAACACTCATCATCATTCAGGGCTTGCCAACCAGGAGCCCATCATCTAGTGAGGTAAAAAATTCTGTAATCATACTATCATCTAGGTTGTCCAACTGTGACCTGCTGTGATGTATTCAAAAAAGCTCTCCTTATTATGGTAGATCCAAAATGTATTGATGTACGGATTCAAGATATTGAATTATTGTTGGCAGTTGCTCAAAGAAGGCCTGTCACTGTTTAATCACACTTGTTACATACCAGAGAATCAAATATGAAAAAAGAGTGTATGTATTGCCCTGCCGCCAGTTTCGGATCCAAAATTGTATCTATTGAACTCATTTATATTGAGTTTGAATTCATTCAGTTCAGTTCTTTTGCGCACAGAGACTACTAAAGTATGGATTACCATGTTGTTTATAGACTGCATTGTATGATTTGCTCATTCAATTTTTATCTCTACTAATGAACCCTGCTCATGAACTGTCTTTGTCTCTTGATGTCACATGGTGCAGTAAAGCCTACCTCACTTGGACCAAAAGAACTGGTAGAATTTTTCTAGTGTATGTGGAGGGCACATTACCCTCAGTAAAATTTGTGTGCCTCAACAGAGGATGGCATCATACACTTTTTCCTCATTTTGAGGAATCTTAGAGGTAAGGTCCTCATTCCCAGAACAGTGCCTGTTCCTTGCCCTACAAAATAAGACTCTACAATTACAGATCATGTTTATATCTAATGTTCTTAAGAAGGCAATCTTTGTCGCCTTGACTCCTGGTGTGTGAAGCTAACCAATTAGCTTGTGAATCTGCAATGGGAAACTAGGACCAAAATTTGCTTGTTTGCTAACAAAGCCATTATTGATTTCTATGTTCCTTAAGAATCCACACAAAAGGGAGTAAGAAGTTCAAGTGGAACAAAGTATTATCACAATGACTAAGGTCCTTGCGTAATTTTTCGTGGCAATCTTCTATTGGCAATCTACTAACATGACTGAAACAAGCATGTCATTTGGTTTTTGCACTATGGAAATTTTAAAGATCTGCCCAAATTTTCCTAGTGTACTTGGACAACATGTTATAACATATAACTTTTCCACCCTCAGTAGCACCGGATTTATGATTTCAGTGAGCTTTTATAAATTTGGGGTTTCACCTGTAGAATCTGCCTATTGTTAAAGATAGTTTCTGGTGAATCCTTATGCTGAGTAGATCTCTCAATTGAGGACATTACCAAAATTGTGCCTGCTCTTGGGTACTGGCTAACAGGGCTTTACTTACAATCTCTCATTTTCAAGCAAAATTCGTTTTTCCTCAAAGCAGGTTAAATGCTCATTGTATACTAGTTTGTGGGAAAGTTTACCTATGATTTCATAGTCAAGTAACTAAATGAGCTTTGGTACATTACATGAGTCATATATTCCTTAGTCAAGATAGCCCTTAATAATTCAATGTCATTGGACTGACTTCAAATCGCCAATCTTTTAAAACCAAGCACCAGAGTTTTTTTTTGTTTATTAAAAAAATGTCGAAATTTTGGCCAAATTTTACAAAAACTTAGCAAATTAGTAGAAATTACAGTAAATTATTATTTTCCCCAATTCTTTGTGAAAAAATGGTGAAATTTCGCCAATAAAAAAAGCACTGCCAACCATCCTTTAGATTCTTTGAGCTTGAGTATATACTAAGTATTTAAAACTTTTTTTGTCAACACATAGTTGATTTAGTCCAATTAATTAAAATCAAAATGAGACCACTTACCAAAGTGATTTGTTTTCACTATTCAAGAACACATTAATAATTTCTATGATTTTACAAAGTAACTTATTATTAATAATTCTACACAATGCTGGGCAGGGTGAACCAGTACCAGTGCACACACGGGTACCTACACCTTTTTGTCCTAGTGGCCAATTAAACTCAAGAAATATTAGATTTGGACTTAGAGACCCTGATATAATCTAAGCTTAGGGTATTTATAATATTTAGAAGTAATTTAAGATGAATTCTGGGGTTTTTACTATGGTGCTAGTGTGAGTGCTGGTTGACCCAAGGCAACAATACCCAATGTAATGTAACCCAATTTTGTCAACAAGTATGGGTTGTAATTTCTGATTTTACAGTAATGAAATTTAAAACCTAAAGCATGTTCTCTGACTCTTCATGATTGGTAAGGGGACCAGAGCATGAGTCATCACAACCTTAATTGTACAAAAGTGACAAAGAGGGAATCAATTGTCATTGATAAATGGCCAATGATGGAAATTGGTTTTAATATGGTCATTTCTTGTGCCAAGAACTTCTTTTTCATACCCTAATGTCTAGAAGCGCCAAAACAGAAGGGCAAACCCAAAGCCTACATGCACCTAACATTTGAGTCTCATCCATCCCCTCACTTGAACCCACAACAAGAAAATTTCCCCTCATTTGATGTCTATGTTTGCAGTTTGCCAACATTTTATTTTCTGTTTGTTCATTTTAGGCCACCTTTAAGGTGGAGGATTGCATTTTCCCTTATGGCATGCATAAAATTCCAACCAAGCAAGCAAAGTACCATGATTCATAAAACCTTGACCCAATTGCTTTTTGGTGTATGCAACTAACTTACAAAACATAATCTTCCTACTCACCTCCAATACAGCTCATAATCTTGAAAGGTGCCTCCAATTTGGCATATTCAAATTATGTGTCAGGTTAAGCCCTAAGGTGGTGACATTCCCAAAATAAGGGGTCCCGAGACAAGGTCATAACCAAGTTCAATCCCATAATTTGTGCATAATGAGGTGATGGGTGCCAGTTCATTTTGGCATTAATGAAGCCCATCATGGTGGGTAAACATTAAATAGGAGCAACGAATTAAATGTGGCACCGGTTTCAATGCAATTGTAAGATAATGCCCAATTAAAAAATATTTTCAATTTTTATTATTATACCTGAATTATGATTCACATTTTAATTATCTTTTTTACATAATGTTTTCAAAAGAAAAAAAGTGATTCAATGGTTAGAATTTCCCCTATCAACCAAAGGGTTTAGGGTTTGATCCTTTTTTCAAATTCTCTTTTTCTTCCATGAACAAAATGAATTAATTTTTTTTTTAATGGGCAATTTCTTCAAGCTAAATGTCTCAAGCAAAAAAAAAAATTCAAAGAAGAAAAAAAATGGTAGCCCCAATTATGTTTCCCTAGGGAAAAATGGACTAACATCATAAATTTAGCATGCAACAAATTAATAATGAAAATCATGTGAGGTTCGTTCATTCATAAGTTCATACATTTTACAAATGAATAACATATGTTGAAAACATATTTAAAACATGAATAAATGTGTTGATGGATAAAGTATAAACCTTTTAATGAATGAATGTCACATGAATTTCATATTTTTTTATAAATTTGTGTTAAATATTTTTCTATGCACCATGTCAATGTATGAAACATGCGAATTATGAATCAATGAATTTTGCACAATTTCCATTACCAAGTTATGAGATGCTAAGTTATGATGAAATTGCTATGAGGAAGAACTTGCCACAAAGAATAACTTCTTTGGGGAGAAAAAATCTAAATTGCTTTGGAAAACAAGTTCCCAAATGTTTGACAAGAAAATACAAAAAATATTTTTTCTCAAATCAAACATTCTTTATACCATTGAACAATTCTCAACTTAGCATAGTTATCTTAACTCATTTTGCATTCTTGATTTGAGGCTATAAATTAAAAATTATGACAAAAAAAAGCTGGGATCAAATTTTCAAGTCCCTTTTCCCCCCAAGAAAGAGGGAGTGCCTTTTTCCCCAAGAAGAAAAGGACAAAGTTATTTTCTCCCATTAAGAGAAAAAAATTAAATTACCCTAAGGATCGAGTTCTCAAATGTTTGACAAGAAAATGCATGAGAAAACATTTTCAAAATTAAACATTGTTTAGACCATTAAAAAGCTCTCAAAACTTAAATATCTAAAAAATGATCTTGCATTTTCGATTTGGGGCTATGAGATAAAAGTTATGACCAAAAAAAAAAAGCTAAAAATCAAAATTTCAACTTAATACCTTTTTTCTTGAGAGAAACACAGACTTAAAAATTTGACCTTTGGCTTCTCTTTTCATCTTAGCATTTAACTCATAGCCCCAAATCAAGAATGCAAGATTTTTAAATATCTATGCTTCAAGAGTTTTCTAACGATATAAATAATGTTTAATTTATATAACTTTTTCTTCCTGTATTATCTTATTAAACATTCAAGAACTGATTCCTAGGACACAATTAGTTTCCTTCTCCTTAACAGAGAAAATAATTTTGTCCCTTTCTCCCTGGGAAAGAAGGCAACTCCCCCCCTTTTTAGGGGACAAATCAATTTAATATCCTTCTCCTTATGGACCAAGTAACTTAGTCCGTTGATCCCTGGAGGAGAAAGCAACCTTCTTTCCACAAGGCATCCAACTTGCCAAAGAAGTTGCTTAAAGATCATTTTTTTAACCCATTTTGTTCATGGAAGGAAAAAAAAAATTACCAAAAAAATCAAACTTTGAACCCTGTGGTTGAAAGGGGATAATAAAACCACTAGATCACATTTATTCCTTGGAAATATTTTATAAGAAAGATAATTAAAATATTAATCATAATTTGATTATAATAATAAAAATTCAAAAATATTTTTTTTCTTGCTAAACATTGTCCTGAGATGATGTTGAAAATGGTGACACATTTAATTGATTACTACTATTTAGTGTTTGTAGGATGGTGGTCCTTGCAAATCATCTTCACTCTACATAAACCTACTCTAGCACAAACCTTAAAAGTACATGCTACCTCTTCAAATATCTGAAATTATTTGATCCAACACTAAGTCCACCAGGAGCTGGCAATTACGATTGGCAGACACATTCCTTGCTTCAATTATGAGAGCTGAGAAGCATGGATTCATGGAAGTCTGTATGGTGGCAGGTGAGCATTGTTGAGTAGCCTTCAATTTTGTTGAAGATGGAGCAGAGGTAATTTCCTTGATGAGATATATGTCTCAAAATCCATCTTTAGGCAATAAAAACCATGGATGCAGTTTTCTGTGCCTGCAAGCAAAAGAGGCAGCTCTGCTGATGTCCATGAAGACCTAACAAGAACTTTGCTGGTGATGCAAGAGAGTAAGTTATCAAAGACAAAAGTGGACTTCAACCCTTGCAAAGTTACGCATTTTTCTTTTTCCTTGTAATTTATATCTTAGCGAACTTTATGCAAGGAATTCACACTGTCTCTCGATTTGCAGGTAATTCAGGAACATGTGACAAGACTGGACGAAGGTATGTTCAATGGGATTTTGCAGGATCCAGAGGATGACGTTCCCACAGATCCCCTTGCAGATCCAAGCACCGATCTTTCTGGTACTTCTCAGTACTCATGAAGATATATATATATGTTTTTGAGAGACAGTTCTGCTCTTAAACAAGATTGACTTTGGTGCGATTCAAGTTCTATCTGCTGCACAAACGGAGGGATAAGCACCATCTGCCATAAGAGAAATCCTTCTCACACAACATCATGCAGGTTGTGAACTGGTCAACGTGGATGTAAGCCCTCGTGAGCATGAAACACCGAATCCCTGTAGAATCCAGCAATGGAGAAGGAAATTACAGCAAAGCCAAAGGAGATTGAAGATGAAGACCTTATGCAGTTCGGTCTGCTAAAGGCCACTGGTAATCTTCTCATGCTTTCCCAAGGACTCTAACTCATTCCTGAGTTTCACATGTAGAACAGTATCAAGCTTAGGCTTGGTTCTTGTGCTGCTCTATGACATGTTTGCAGGTATGTCTAATCTGAGCTTACCTCTTATACATTGAGTCTTGGCCAGCTTTGTACCTGACGTCCTACTGATATTGCCATGGCCCGTGTTCCTCCAATAATCTACTCCCCACCATCTACAAACTTTGTGTGTGGGTTTGGATTAGGGAGCCCTCTGGAGCTGCCAATTGGGGAAGGAGCAGAGCTCTCCTCACAAATTTGCAAAAGGGGTAGATACTGGTGATGACAAAGTGGATGAATACCAAAACCCTCTTGCATTTGTTGGAAGATAGCACCAATGTCATTTGACTGGTGATGGGAAAAAGATGAAAAAAGAGGCAGCTTCTCAATTTCAATTACTGAGGGAAGCTTGGATATCATTTAAACTTTCTCCAACTTTCTCCATTGATGTTCCTTCTATGTTATATCATTCTTTTTCCTTAGAGCATTCTTTTTCTTATTGTCTTGTATGCAATGCTAGCCAACAGCATGACTGAGTGTTCCCATTGCCTCCAGAAATGCAACAGAAACTCAGGACACAGAATTCGTATACCTGATGGGTTTGCATTAAAGTTTTGGGTGGAGTTTTGCATACTTATTTACACCCATGCTTGACAACTGATAAAGTCTGTGGATAGTCATTGCAGCTCAGTGATGAATATATGAAGGTCTGTCTATTTGTGATCAACTCTCATAAGGTTATGACCACACTCATTGTTGTGGTCCCTTCAAAATGTTGTTTGATAGATTTACTCTGCAAGCACATAGGTATGACTATTGTCTTGTATGTAAGGAGATTGTCTAGGCTTGTTAAGTCCATTGTGCGAGTTTGCTCTGCAATCCCATGATAGAAACATTTGAGTTTCCTCTGCAATTGTTTTTGATACTACATTTTACACATGCACGGCACAAAGAGTGTTTGGAGCTTCCTCTGCTTAAAGCACATGTTCACATTCTTTCCGGTTAATGTTGCCATGATTTGTTCAAGCAGTTGATTTAGCTGCTATGAGGTGCAATGTAACAATGAGAAATCTTAGGAGTTTCTGATCTCCTCACATACAATGCAATTATCAATGTGACAAACTCTACAGAACTTCTGTCAACCAGAGTTTCCTTTCAGCGAGACTGCAAATTGCTATTACTCTTTGCAAATGAACTATTTAGGAAGCATCTGAGTTCTATTTTTCTTTTTTTTTTGGTGAATTTCATAAAAAATATTTCCTATTGTAACTGTTGTTGGTAACTGTTGTCATAAAATGGCAGAGCCACTAGGTGATGAATTGCTTTGTTTTTCTTTTTGGATAATTTGGATTTGGTTATGGAAGGAGACTGACCACTCTGGATCTGAAGACCTAATTTGGATGTTTGCCTCTGTTTCTTTTTATCTGCAAATCAGCATTGTTGCAGTAGCTCTTGAGCAAAATGTTCTACAAGCAAGCAGGGAAAACAAAGTGTTTCACATTATTATTTCATCTCTACTTTTTGACATCCTGTCTTTGTTCAGAAGACACAAAAGAAGAATCAAAACAAAATGCTTGGAGCCATATATATCTGGAATGGGGGGAGTGGGATTTATCAAAGGAAAATGCTTCAGCTGTGCTCTGACGTCCTTCTCTTCACTATAATATACATGATAGACAGGATCCTCAACAGCCTTCAGCTACCATGGTGTTACGATGGCTACAAATGGATGTTCTACAAGCAAACAGGGTGTCAATTCCCATGTCTTGAATGTTTGAGGCATTGAATGCAGCTGTAGCAGGGGATAACTTGTATCTTCTCAAGCATGATATGCCTCCTCCAAGCTCTTGGTCAAAACTTCCATACGTTTGTTCACCATTCTGTTGTTAAATGTCCATCATACAAGGACAACTAGCTCACTTGAACTGTGATTGTTCAACATGACAGAAGAAAAGAGGGATTTATGTTTTGTGGGCATATCTGGCAAAATTTTCTATCTTCCTCTCCTGCTTCTGAACAAAGTGGAACAGTTTTGGTGAGGATTTCTCACTATACCAATCATCCCGCATGGTCCAAGGAGAACCCTCCTTTTGAGACAATGGCCACCAAGTGATCATGTACCTTGGACATCTGAATAGATAACCTGCCAGGAGAAGAACAAACAGTGAAAGAGACCACACCTTGGGCTATCATCAAGAGAACTGTTCGAAGTAGAGATTTTAGGGATGGAAGAAAGGTGTAAACATGAACACCTGAAAAGGATGGACATTGGCTGTAGAAAGCACCATTCAGGACATCACACTGTCCTGACATCAGTAAAATGAGTTGCAAAACTGACTAAATTCAAGTCAATGTAGTCCTTGTTTGATGAATCCCTCACTATTTACCCTAGCCATGCTTTCAGCAGTAGCCCACACTACAGGCTACAATCTGTTGGACACTAATATACAGAGCACCCTATGCAACTTCTGCACTAGCAAGGTAAACTTTGCTGTAGCTGTATATAATGTCCTGGTATCATCATTGCAGGGCTTCCCTTTTCTTTGAAGGGTGTACAATCATTTTTCCTACTCCACTCTTGCCAATCACTTAGGTTTTAGATCCTGATTTGGAACAACATTCTTGATCTTCAGATTGATGAATGTATCAGTTGGCATAAATTCCCAACCCAACTATTGTATGTACATGTGTTTAAGCAAATATTTTTGAACTATGGGTCTATAGGGACAGACCAAGGACTCTCCACATATCCATACTGGAAATCTATCAGTGCCCGGGTCAGACGACCACAAAGGCTGAAGGGTTCATTACTACCTGGCTGGGCTAAAGCCATTCCAGGTGGCTTTGCTAGCCAGTGTGCTGCAGCTTCACTGTCAAATGGGATAGTGATCTCAGTGTTGTCATTCTTCAGAAGACCTGTTATTGGTTGAACTGCACATGCTGTCCCTGTTCCAAAAATCTCCACTAATCGACCAGTTTCTGCTGCATGTTCTATCTGTTCAGCACACACAGTTCACAAGTAGATGCAACTCAGAAACTTCTGATAGATCAAACTCTCCCTTTCTACTCTGAAGTTTTTCAGACCATAAAACCACATAAGAAGATGCACATCTTTGACCTGCATTGCTGATGTCAATATAACATGGTGGAAAATGGACACAAATACCTCATCAAACCGCAAATTCCTTTCTGAAACCTTTATATTTCCAAAGCCATGGGCAATAGCAAGAACAGTGTCACGGGTGACCCCAGGCAATATCAGGCCATCCAAAGGAGGGGTGATGAGTTCCATCATCCCATTCTCTTGCAACAAAAAGAATACATTCATTGCACCTGATTCCCCAACGAGTCCACCCCCAGGAAGCCCATCCTGGAGCACATATAGTACCTGCACATAAGAGAAATGACATGACTGAAGTTAGCTGAGTTGGATGACATGGATGGATCCCCTACCATGAGTAATTACAGCAACACTCAAACATGTGCACAGCAGACTTACTTGGGCACAACCTCGATGGGCACTCCTGAGCTGTGGCAACATGGTTGGAGCATAGTTACCCCCAACCTTCTTGTCTCCAACCCCACCAGGATAGGCCCGCACGACTTCTGTCTCTACAAATAGCTTGACTGGTTTCAATCCACTAGGGAAGTAAGGGCCAACAGGGGAGAGAACCACGAAAAGCATTGCTTCCCTTGTCGGGGACAAGCCTAAGAAAGGGTGGGTGCCAATTAATGCAGGACGGATGTAAAGAGAAAAGCCCTCCTCAGCAGGCACCCAGTCACGCTCCAGCCGCACAAGCTCTTTAATACACTCAAGCAGCTCTACCTGAAAAGGGATGAAATTGTTATCCTAGCTGAAAACTGAAGCAATGTATATAGTAAAACAAGAAAATCATGTCCAATGTGCTCTTCTTGGAGGTAAAGGGTGGTAGTGAAGAACAATGGATGGCAATATCACATATCCAACTTTCAAAACTGAGCCATGGACCATAATTATGTTTTCACCCCATCCATGGTTTGTTGGACTCTTAGAAAACATTGACCTTGAGTTGGTAAGTTAGTGAGTATGGGGTGCACATAGAACGGAGAGGACAAGAACAAATGAAAAGTGCTATTCAAATATTGCAGATGGATACTCATGAAGTAGAACAGTACCCTGGCCATGCCCATAAAAATGTAATGCAAAGGAGGGGGATAGACTTCAACAGTCTACCTTATCAAATTCAGGGAGAGTGAGGCGAGCAGCTGATCGGGACAACCGTTCCATATTCATGTCAGGGCGGAACAGGCGAAGACGCTGGTCTTTGCCCTTGTAGGCCTTCATTCCCTCAAAGCACCCAGACCCATAATGCAACACCTGCCCATGCCAGATCAAATGTCAAAACAATGCTCACAGTTTGTCCTCAACCACAGATTGAAGGATCTTATATGAAGCCTCCTGGTCAGTTCTTTAAGAATGAGAGAATTTCCTAACAAAGGGTTGTACAGATTACAAAAGAGTCAGAATGAGTCAGTTGCCAGGTGATAAACTTGGCAACATAGAGTATCGATAGCCTGTTGCACAAAATGTCTGTTGTTGGAAGACTTCTGGATACACAAAGAAAAGTTCCTTCAGAGGACTCCATTACTACTGGTGTATCTGTCTACAAGTCTTGCTTTTCAGCTGACACAAATTTGTAAGTAAAAAGTGTTAAGACATGTAATGACCAGCAAGCTAAATTAATATGAAAAGAGTACACAGTCATGACTCTGTGACTGTCTCTGCCACAGCCACTCACTTCAACAATCTCTGATGGCCATGTGTATCCATGAGATCTAGCAGCCATCTTTCACTGGAAAACAAAACTGCTTGTCTCCTCACAAGTGCAGATTCTCCTTCACATCAACAGATGGAAATAATAAAGATCCCAGGAGTGGAAAAGGAATAATATGCTCACAACTGCTTACCTGAGCACAGGGGTGAAGTGTCAGTGGGGCCAGCGGGTCAATTGAGGGGCCTGTCCAACCTGGCCCCTCTTTCCAAGAGACTTGAAGCATGTGGTCAGTGTATACAGCCCCAAACCTGAGTTCGATGGGATCCAATCTGGGCTTTGCCTGTCAAAGAACTGATTTTGTTAATTGTGACTTCCCTACACTTGAGATGATCATTGAACATGTCTCAAACTAAATGTGCTCACATATGTCAACTTATGAGCAATACTTACCTTGAGATGATCAGATCTGTTGACAACAAGATCTGCATGGCGAATATCTGATGGCATTGGCACTATGTGGGGCACCATCTCTGCCATACCTTGCTGCAAGGCCTCTACTTTTCGAAATCCTGTGCTGTAAGTCTGCTGCCCCCATGACTTTTCTTTTCCTGGTGTTGGCCAATGATAGCCAATTCTGTCACCATTTGGAGAATGATCCCTGTCCAATGCCCCAGTAGATATCCTTGCTGCTACCCTAGTGGCAGAAGCTGAGGAATCAAAAGCATTCAAGAGGGATGCATTGGACCAAAAGGGGTAGTGCAGAACATGGGTTCTTGTGAGCAGCTTCCTGGCTGGGCGATGCAGCATACTTCTTTGATCTGCTGAAACTTGCAATCAGTTAGTGACGTTACTATGCCTGCTCAGGACCAGAATCTCATATGGGTGTCAGAGCAGCTTCAACAAGTCTTTCTTAGATATCTGTGCAGGGAGACACCTTCATGTCATTCATCTACATCAATGTGTGAATTAGTTTAAAATGAAAGCAACCAATCTTTGTGCATAAGTCTTCAATTTAAATTGAGAGCAAGTACTCTTGAAGCACACAATTCACAGTCAAGACCAAAGAATGGTTCATACACATACTGGTGATGATAATTCACACAAAATCCTCTATGTACAAATTCCACCATTCTGGTTTCCCAAAAAGAATGGTTGCTTGCTATATATGGAGGACCCTTGCACCTGGAGGACCTACAGCCCACCACGGATTATTGCGCCACTTCATGAGTAGAGTTCTTCATGACATGACATGTAGACAGGAAATTCTTAAATCAGCCTGATAGATGGATCTGCAGATTGATGATCATCAAACCAGGTTTCCTATCTTGGTGAATAAACAAACGTCCTTGCTATGATTAAAGCAGGCAGCTCATCACATAATGGCTCTGCCCTTTCAATGAGGATGATAAATATTCAGCATACTAAATTGGAAACACATGGTGGTTAGCATGGTTAAGCCTAAGTGGATCCTTCAATTATGTTTCTATTGTGACCCTAGAATGTAAGGAAACCAAACTTTGGCCCGTTTCTGGGTGAATCACAATGTCTCTACCCTGAAGGGCAGAGCCAAAACGACAGATACACGATCATGCTTTTAAGTGCATGGATTCTGAACAATTTTTGCCCCTATCCATGTCCAAAGATAGAGAAAGTAGTGACAGCACGAAGGTTTGAATTGAGGCGCCCTAAAACCACAAAACCAGAATTATCCTCTGATTTATTTTTGATTCGAACCTTGCCCGTACTTCAAGACTGCAAGTCTTCCGTCTTGTACGCTGCGTCCATGGATCGTGACCTCGTAAGAATTCTGTTAGGATATATGCTCTACAGAACCTTCACACTGCAGACTATTTTTAAAGACTACAAGGACACTTCACGGGCTGCCAGCTTTATCGATGCTTGTCCTACACTATCTTAGTGACTTGCGCAGGAGGATGTACGTTAAAGAATTAGAGTGATCCCTTGGCTTGTAATCTATTGCAATTATGTACATGAAATTCGAGTTTCAGAAATACGTTGCACGAGCATATAAAGAAATAGGCAGAAAAAATGAGAACCGCGCAATTTAGAAAGCACAAAGCAAAGCGGAAGAGAAAACTGGAGTCAGTAGCATACGTATTCCTCAGACAATTTCATGAAGACGTCGAAATTACCGCCGATTCGCTTCTCAACAAAATGCTCCTCGAAATTACACCGACAAAATCGATGCCGAGGTCGATGCATACATAGCAGGCATCAACAATTCCATTCAAATCCGCGATTTCGCTTGCCTCGATTTACTATGAGAAACTCTCAGAAACTAACGTGACAGCTACTGGCCTGTAGTTTGTTCGTTTCGAACAAACGAAAAATCTTAATCGTCAAACATGTTTCAATGCCCTTCCAAAAACTCGCACAATTCAAAATCACAACAACAAGAAAGTAAGGACACAATTGACGAACCCGAAAGTCTCAGCAACAAGGCCAAAATCCAAGAACGCGATCGATTGATCAAAGGCGGCGTTGTCACGCAGCAATACTGGAACACCACAATTGTAGACAGAATCCTCGTCGTGAGCGTTACAATTCCTCGACTACTCTCAATTGATCCAAGTAAGAACCCTCCAAACACCCGTGCACCCACGCACGCACGCACGCTCGCACATACACAAAAGTGAGGTGTTTCTTTTCTTTCACAAAGCATTCATGCTGCAGAAAAGAGTTAATCTCCACCTGTTGGAAGCAGCAATTCCAGGCCAATCAAGGTCGAAAATCGAAGCACATTCAAGCAATCTCTTATCAGAATAATCAGAACAACACAAAGAAAACACCGGCTAATGATGGTGGTGATTCTTGCACGAGTCCAAAATCAATGGACTGAAAGCAAAATTTGAAAATTTGAAACTTCTGATTACACTAACATCTTCTTCAAAGGACTAAGAAACTACAAATGGAAAAGGAAAAAATGGATGGCCCACAAATCAAAACAGATCGCAGCGATCCACGAGCAAGTGTCGGGATAGGAATACAGGCGGGAGACAGGGCGCCAACAGCGAACGCGAAACAGACGCGCGCACAGTTCCGCACGCAAAAACCTTCTTCCCGTTTTTTTACCTTCTTTGCTTTATTTTCCACTGTCACATAACCCCACTTGGCAGCAGAACTCAAATCGGTTATGTTCAAAAACGCAACGTGCATTACGTACGCTGAGTTCCCTCCTCCTGTTCCCTCCGCCATCACGAGGTTCCAGACACAGGAAATCACAGTAACTACCCTTGTTCCCAGGCCGTGAACTACATGAGGGAAAAGAAGAAGTCTTTCCCCCTACTACACTGAAAAAGCTGCAGGCACAAAAGTTCAATTAAACCCTCCAAAAGAGCTTATTAATTAACTCCCTTGAAAGGGGGGTGTTCTTAACTCCCCTACACATACCTTCCATGAACGAGGGTCACCAACATGACTATTCACACTAACTAGAACACTCAAGCGAGTTACCAGACAGAACCAATTGTAGGGAAGCCTTGAACTTCCGGGGCATGGGACGAAGAAGAGGTTGAGTTATGAGGTTCAGCCAACCAGTGATCTGGAAACCCATTAAGGAGAATAAAAAATGACAGAAGATAACTAAGTATGTGATATAACTGAGGAGCTCTTGTCCAATGGCATGTTGCCATGTTCACAAGACACTCCCTACAGTCGGTTGTGGTCATGTGGTCTACTAATCCAGTTGGGTATAAGGCTTTTTTTAGAAAAGAAAAAATTCTCTTCTTCTCTTGTCTGCAACTTGACAATTGGGTTTCAGATCATGCTGTCAAGAAAAATACAGAAGAAAGACGCAAATGTGGCAACTGACCATGGAGAACTGAAATAAGCAATTTGAATAGAACAGACCTGATAAGCCACAGCAACAGCAGCCCGGCAGCAATCATGGGACCATGCAAATTTGTGACACAACTTTGTACAATTCCTTAAGAGTTGGAACATTTTATTTTGCTTTGATTATGAAGTAGTTCCGTGATTCTTCTTTCCTCTGTTGTGTTGGGATTGTGCCCTTAAACTATGAATGACTTGTAGATGGGTTGGAAGAAAACAGAAAATGACAAAATAAACATAGCGGAAAAAGAGGGGTAATGTTTCTGTAGGGGAATTCCCTGCTGCCAGGGCATTACATGAAACCCTGGGAGCTCAGTGTTCCAAGTTGGTACGTTAAGTGGGAGAAGGAGGCTTCATTGAAATACTCACATTCCCTTTTGAGCTGATGTACAGTCAGGATAATACAAATCCACCTCTGCCAGCCTTCTTTATTGACCTAAAAGACCAAAGTTGGCCCTTGGGTGGGTTAAGTCTTTTACCTATTCCTATATCGACAGGTATCAGTACCTACGCTCTTAAGAAGGGGTATTAGCCCAAGTAAATAGCAGGGGAAATACATATCCCATTTTACCTACAGGTTGGTAAATACTCACCTTTTTTTCAGCTTCACCATATTTTTTTTTACCTTGACTCGACTTATATGTATTTGAGGTTTACATTTTACTTCAGGTCCCTAGAGGGTGGGTAATTGTTTTGCAATGATTTTGAAAATAGGGTATATTCAAAAACCATAGTGTGTACGTCATATGACTTATGTAGGACTAGAGTTTTTTGAAATTGAAACTCTATTGACCCAAAAAAAGGTAAGGTTTTGGTTTTTGTAGTTGGTTCAAACTTTATTCAAAAATCTCCCTATGCCACATAATTTGTAAAATGCATGGTTGAAGTGGACTTTTCCCAAAGATATTTTTTTCATATGTACATTCTTGTAATGTGCCACATGTTGAAAACATGGTTTCACCATGGATGGGTAAGGCTATGTCATGGTGATATTTATTTCATATATATTCTTGTATTGTGCCACATGTTGAAAACATGGTTTCAACATGGATGGGTAAGGCTATGTCATGGTAAGTCCTTTTAACATATAACATTTATAAAATATTTCACTTGATAATTTCTAAATTGAACTAGTTTTTGAGGCTTGCTTAAAAGGAATCTTAACATTTGAAGATCAAATATTTCAATAGAATTACTTTTAATAAATTACAATCCCCTTGAAAAGTTTAAACTAATGTTGGGTCAAGTACCAAACTATGGTCCAAAATCGACATAGTTTTTAGCCAATTCTCACAAACAAAACTGGTTGAATATCACTCTAGGTGATACCGAAGATGATACCCAAATTTCAAGGTACATAACTTGAAATACCCAATTCACAAATAACCAAGTTTTTTTTTAAAATTCAAATTTTGATATTCATGTAGGTTATATAAATAACCCTTAGGTTTAATTAAGAGTAAGGAATCTAGATTTAGTTAGGGTTTAGGCTTAAAGGTGGAGGCGGGGTTTAAGTTTAAGTTGAAGGTTCATTTAGGTTTAAGGTGCAAAATAAAAGCATCATTTTTCCCGTGTGGGAAGCAAGATAATAAACTAAATACATTTTTTTGGGTGTTCACCATGTTTTTTAAGGTGTTCATTGTATTATTATTTAAGCTTGTTGTGTTGTTTTTGGTTGTAGGTGTTCATTATGTTGTTATTGGTTATTAATATTCATTATGTTGTTGTTGATTCTCATCATATTCATTGGTGAATAGTTGAAATACTTACACTATTGTTAGTCCTCATTGTTGCTAGTCTTCATTGTGTTGAAGCTCATTGTTGGTGCTCATCATGTTGTTGAAGTTCATGTGTTGGTCATCAATTTTTTTTAAGTTCATCATGTTTTTGCCAATGTTGATCATGTTACTAATTTTCATCATGTGTGTTTACTTTCTCAGGTGCCCCCATTGTTGTTCATCATGTTGTTGTTAATTGTTGGTGTTCATCAAGTTGTTTTGCCCCTCTATGGTTGGTACTACCCCTACCCTTACATTGTCTTACAAGGTAGAGTTTCATTGGAGGTGAAAGGTTAGTGATTGCAAAGTTTCAGCAAAACTTTTGCAATTTAAGTATGGTTTTTTTTTTCCTCAAACTTGTGTGATTTATTTATTTTTGGGTCTTATATTGAAAATAATGTGTTAATAATATGTTTGGATTTATTTGTGCAAGAATAACTTCCAAATTAAAAAGATTTTTACAACCTTAACTTTACCTTTTATTGTTAAAAGATATTTTGAAATAGTTTTGCATTTTATTTGCAAAATGTTTTTCATCAAAAGTGAATCAACTTGTGGATAATTTGTGTGCATTCTCACATTTCTCAAAATTGGAAAGAATGTAATTATTTAGTTTTTTCAACCCTAGTTTGTTAACACATCCTAAAAATGGAACCAAATTTTTTAAATGAAAGATGCGATGTGTTCATGAATGAAAGTGAAATAAGATTAGAGGAAATAATTGAAGGTGAGAGGTTTAAAGAAATTCCAAGCTCTCAATCAAATAATGATGATATAATGCAATTAATTATGAAAAAAAAACATGACCAAAAATTAAAGTGCAGACCCCATGGCAAAAATTCTTCAACTTAAGCATTTTTGTGTGTTGGTGATAAATCCTTAGTTGATGTTAAAGTGCCACATCTCATGTGTTGTATGTTGTAACAATGTTACAATAAACCATTAGGTCATGCAATATTGGAACAAAAAACAAAATTGAAGAAAGTTCTTATTTCATATTTCAAGAAAAATGGGATAACTACATTTTATTAACATGTGGATGCAAACCGTGGATTAATTGTCTAAGAATTTGAGGAAGAAGTGAAAAACAACTTGCATTACAAAAAATCAAGGTTTATTTAACTAAAAAACTAGACCAAATCATTTTGACATTTGGTCAATTTGACCACTTGATCATATTGAACAAATTGATTTCAATGCATCCAAGTTGATTAGTGGTTTTTTTTACTAACCATAAAATGGTCTTTTTGATTGGTCAAATCAAACAAAAACATTGGGCAACCAAAAAAAATTGAATTAAATGAATTATGAATAAAATTTATTTATTTATACCATGTAGGTAGGTAGGTAGCTACCTACCCACCCACCCATGACCTACCTACCCACCATGGCCTACTACTTATTTATCCACAACCCACCTCAGTATTATACATTTACACACATGTACAAAATATATACAAATATACATATTTCACATAATATATGTTGGTAAGGGGATTGAACATGGATCTCCTTGGCTCCACACCAATGTTTTGGCTATCAAACCATCACACCACTTTGTAAAACAATATGATACCAAATGCATTTAACATGTTTTCTTAAATTTCAATGAATTTTTTTGTTAATGTGTATAAGAGCATCTAAACTTCAAATTTTTTCCATAAATTGATAAGTAGGTATCTAACTAGGTAAATAAATATATACACATGCCTACCTATTTATATTTTTAAATATACGTAAATTAGGTAAGTATGTAAGTAGATATGTAGGTAAGTAGGTAATTAAATAGGTAAATAAATATATTTAAGTAGGTAGGTAGGTAGATCAATCGATAGGTAGGTAAATAAGTAGATGGTAGGTAAATAGGTAGTTGGTAAATGGGTAGGACATAAGGAAATAGATGTTAGGTAGATAGTAGGTAGGTAGGTAAATAGGTAGATAGTAAATAAATAAGATGTAGGTAAGTAGATTATAAGTAAATAAGTAGGTAGGTAACCTAGTAGGCATAGAAAGTACGTTAGTTAACCAAATTAATATGGCCAATTTGATTAAACCATGGGCATCTTGATGGATTAATTTTTAAAAGTTTGTTTGTCTTAATTAAATATATGATTTAACACTTGGTCAAAATGGTCACTTTAGTAAAAAGAACTAACCAAAAAAAATGCGTGGCTTTCATGCCCCATGTTTTTACTTGGATTCATGCCCAAAGCTGTACCACAATTCTCGCATCCTCCTATCCATTGAGGCCTCTTTTCCTCTCCTTTCTTGTTCCTCACAATGGTGCTTTTAAAAAATTGTCTAAATGTATCAAATAGAGGTGGTGTAACTTAGGTTTTTCCTCATTCATTCTTTAATTTAATCATGTGTTTTTTTTTGACACTTTCACCTCAATAATCTGAATAAAAAGATACCGATGATAGTAGACATTAAGCTCATTTAGCACTTTTAGAAAGTTAGATTATAATTCAAACCCCTTTCTTTCTCGATTCCTACTTTTGTTTTGTGTGCCTTTTGCTTGATAGAAATGACAACAACTCAACATGCGTTAAACATGAGAAGCAAACCAAAGTCGAAGTTTGGAAGTTGGCCACAACCAACGCCACCGGAAGTAAGATCACAAAGAACACATGACTACCAAAATGATTAATATTGCAAAAGTTGAACAACATGCACAAAGCTCAAGCGTTTGCAATTCCAAGAAAGGTAGTTTAGTGACCACAAAGTTTGGCTGCCATTGCATGCACCATCACCAATAAAAGAATCTAGGTTTGAGGAACTCAAGCTCATATGAGAAAAACGTTGTTGCAAAAAACATCAAATGAACATTAAGCCAATCGTTTCCACCAATAAAAAGCATGGTTGAATAACAAACAAAAAAGGGAGAGATGTAATCTTCTAATGGGAAAGGAAGTAATAACTAAAGTAGCTCACTTCACCCTCCCCTTTCCATTTCTTTTTAGCTTTTGTTTTCTTAGGAAACAATTGGCCAAATCGAGAACTTTGCAAGGAAAGGAATCAAAAAGTGATGTGAGCAACACACCACCACCCCTACACCATGCTAGCAATGTCCTTGCACAATGCAAGCTCGTCAAACTTTTCTTTTGAAGCACATTAGGCATAGGTGTGGTTGAAACACCACAACTAGATTTTGAATCTCTTCGACAAAGGTTTTTGAGGAAATTGGGCTCCACTCAAAGTGATTTGGGGTTTAACGGATTCACTAGAAGTAAACGCTTTTAGTGACATCGAAAGAAGGTTGAACAATGCAAGTAATGAACAACAAACACACACCCCTTGCAAGGGGTGCAAAACTCCAAAAGTATAGTCGTCATTGCCAAGTTCTTTAATAAAAAGAAAAAGACAACGATGTGCAAGCCCATTACTTGGGAACATATCCATGACGAACACGTGGCACCCCCATAGGCTTCAAAACAATGGATGCCCTTCAAATGAAAAAGAATAGTTGGATTGAACTTTGTGAAATCTTCCAACTATATTCAGAAGACTCGCAATCTACACAGCTATTAAATGCATTCATGGATGAATGGAAATGGAACCCAAACCTCTTCAAACACTCGCCCCCATTCTTTAGGGGTCCATCTTAAATTCATCCAACAATGCGACGAATGAACATACATTTCACCACATCCAATATGCAAGATGAACCGAACATGGATGGAATTGACACAAAAGAACCAACAGCCCCACCCGAACTGCCCAACCTCAACCTCAACGTCATGTTGCCTCGAAATGCCAAATTAAATCCACATCGACACGCCATGCACGCGGTTGGTTGCAACACATACTCAACATCCATTTTGTTGGATGTTTGTTTTATCATTACTTCATGAGAAGCATATGTCACCCTTGCATAAGTGCACATGGCCAACCAAATACTCAAACACATAACTCCCACAGACACATGGATGCAACCATTCCCAAGAATATGTGTATTTGGACCTTCGAAAAAACTCGAAACTGAATTGGGGGGTGCCATTGTTCACACATCCTAAAGATTTTATGCCCCTTTAAGAGGACATCATAAACATTTAAACAACAACCTCACTAAGAAGTGAAAGACATTATATTAGCCCCACCAAACTCAATGGTCACGTCGAACCTACAACTTGACACCCGCATGGATGAGGTTGAAGCCTTGCCATGTGCACATGCCAACTCAATTGAATGAAGTCACCTACAAACATGCATAAGCAACATTATGAACAAACCCTCTCACCCTAACAATAAACACACAATGGCCCTAAATGTCGTGACCTTAACCTTGGGCTCGTGACTAAGGCAAAGGCTTGCAAAGGTGTGAGCTGAGAATGAAGCCTGAGAGTCACATGCCATCCTCTAGGGGGTGTAGGAAGGTGTGAAGGAATGAATCCACACACTCCCAAATGGGCTCCCACTTTGGGAATTAGAATCCTAATGGACTTTCAAATTTTTTAAGAGCAATTACATGGGTCAAAACTCATTGGATTGAAGAGTTCTTTATACCATTGAAAAGCTCTTGGAACTTAAATATCTAAAATGGGCTCACACATCCCATTTGAGTATTTAAAACACAAGTTATGGCCGAAAGAAGGGCCAGGAGTTGGTAGTTTGACTCTTGACCACTACAAGTCAGGAATCTCCTTGATTTATTTGCATGAAGGTTGTGTGCCATATATTGTTGGAAAGCTCTAAATGAGGCTATAACTTTATTTTAGACCTCACCTCAATTAGAGTATAAAAAAAAGTTATGGGCTTTCAAAGTCGCAAGAATCCCAATTTCGGGAATTTTGGGATTCCCAACTTGGGAGTCTCAAAACAAAACGACATTTAGGTGCAAGCCCTGTGGCTAAACACAGAGAATATTATAAGGGGGAAGCTGGTGGTTTCCCCCCAGTCCAGGTCATGGTGAGTCTTATGAGTCTATGTATGCTCGTGACTTGTCCGTGCAACAAAAGTGCTTCAACCACACACTAATCAACTTGTTGTTTAGTTTGAATAATTAATTCACTTGTCATTTGTCTTAGTCCCCATCCTAGAGCTCCAACATGCCCTTTTGCCCCCAAAGTGCTACAAGCTAGGGAACATACCCCAATTCCTTCTTCTTTCATTATTTCCACTTTTGGACTTGCATTTGAGTCTTTCAAGGAGTGTGGGGGTGCGTCACTAAAGATGATGCAATTAACACAACATGATCAACCAAAGGAGCATGTGCACCCCACACCAACCATGACATTAAGAACAACAACACTCAATGTTTAAATGGTTCACACGTCAAAACTTATTCTAATGTTGATGTTAAAGAACACCAAAAAAGACGAAATGGACGAGAAAGACACAACCTTCACAATTGAAGCCACCTTAATCCCACCCAAAAAGAATGCCCTACAATGGCACCACCCATGACGAAGGCACTTGCAAGGAACCAAGGTTGGGGCCTAGACCAAACACAAAAATTAAAAAATGTAAACCTAAACCTAATTGCCACCCCTCCTTGGACCATGGAATTCATGGCATCATTGGCAATGGCAGCCACAGAAAAAACCAAATGCATAATAATTTGCTACACCATTAACAAATGTCCAACACATAAAAATGTCAACAAATGGTTTCCTTACCCATGGTTTTTTAAGTCACCTTTAGTGAGGAGCAAAGTGCCCTAGAAACCTAGAAGTCAACGGTGGTCATATTCAAAGACTTCACCTTCAAATTTTCAAAATGGAAGTCCAGATTTAACCCAAGCAAGGAGTTTTTTTATGTCACGTTATTCAAAGACAAAGATCACCAAGCAAAGATGGTGAAGGCGTGGCAAGAAGCCCTCTCCAAACTCAAGGGACAAGAACTAGCCACCACCCTTTTGGCGACCATCAAATAAATAATGAGATCCAAAATAATAAAAAAGAAAAAAATAAAACAAAGTACCTTGCATTTTACCTTGTTTTGATTGGTGTGTTCAATTTTTTGGGCTTGAGGCTTGCAATAATTCAAGCCTTCATCCATTCTGTCTTTACGTCCTTGACTTTTTAAGCCATGTCATACATTTCTAGAAATTTACTTTGACAAATTTAATGGAAACATACTTCAAACCCCTTGAGATTTTTTTTCAATAGTTGCATATTGATAAGCCTTAGAGAAGGCATGTCCAAAGCAAATCCCCTAAAAGCTTTCCATCGAAAACAAAGCTTCATAACTTATTATGATTTCAAAGTAAATATCATGGTATTCAAATTTGCACCTTCATTTTGAACATAAGTAAGAATATTTTTGGTTAAATTTTATTGCTCTAAAAGGGTCTTGCAAACTTCTTGTGAATGCTTGCCTTGATGTTTCAAATAAGCCAATTGTAATGTGTTTAGACATCCAATCTTCTTTCAAAAAATTTACAATCAATGCAAAACATCATGTGCCCTTTTGGACATCCATGAATCAAAAATTATAGTAACAAAAACACAATCTACAAGGACCGATAAGACATAGTTTTGTTTTGTTTTTTCAACCAAGTCCAATAACATTTCTTGACCAAAGGTTTTTTGGAAAGGAAAACAATAGAAGGGCATTATTGCATTACTAAATGTTTTAATTCAATACTTTCAACAAACTAAATGGGCAAATGGCTTTTGATAATAAATAAACCCAAATCCTCCACAAAATTAACCTTTTTGTGAGGATCTATGACTTTAAAAAAATTAGAATTTGCACTTGCACTAAATTGCAAGCCTTTTTCTTGCAAATTGTTTTGTAATGGAATTTTTAGCATTACAAGAAATCATGGCTTTTCAAAAGTTTCAACTTAACTAAAGTGGATGCATCCACTTTACACATCCAAACCAAGGATGGGGATTGCCTTTTTTGAGTTTGCGCCTTGGTTGGATGTGTAATGTGCGCCATTAAATGAATTGCTAAATTCCATAATTCTTTTGGGGTGAGTCGGCCACCAAGATGTGTCCAACTATGGATAACTTGTTTGTGGACTAGTTGAACAACTTGCCTTTGATCATTTTCATGAGTTTGTCGAAGTTGGCTTATGCTAGTAGGTGGTGGCCTACAAGTATACATAGGAATCAGACTCCTTCACCTAGGGGAATCCATTTTAGACCTTCCTCCTCACACCAAGTGGTGTGCCTTAGGTGTGGGGAGGTATAGATGGCCATTGATTTGTGCCAGTTTATCCTTGCATCTAATGTGAAAAAGAAACATTTTAGGACCATCTTAGCCTGCTCAAGGTTGTTGTTGGATTTTTCAAAAGAATGTGCAATATCATTGGCAAAGGCTTAGTTGTGACTCATGACACCCCTTGGTAGAATGAACCCATGTATGTTGTGACAAAGGTCATCCATCATATATTTGCATACATTTGTTGCCATGATGAAAAGGTAAAGCGAGAATGGACAACCATGGTGGACCAATCATGAAAGTAAGAAGCATGGTTTGGGGCAATTGTTTATTTTGATGGAGGAACTTGTTCCTTTGTAGAGGCATGCCACCCATTTTGTCCAAAGTTGGTTGAATTCGAATTACCTAAGGGCTTCAAAGAAATAGCCTTAATTTATGTGATTGAAAACCTTTTCAAAATCAAGGAGGAGGAGTGCTAGGTGTTGTTGGCTTTCCTCCACCCACTCGAAGGTGCCTTGTGTGAAATAAACGTTGTTTATGATATTTCGTCCTTCTGCAAAACTTGTTTAATTGGGTTTCACAATTGTGTAGAAGCGTGGTTAAAGGCGATGCACCAATACCTTGGCTAATATTTTGTATATGTTACTAAAAAGGATGATGGGGTGCTAATTGTCGATGCTGGAATGGTCTTCAGATTTTGGGATGAATACTATTTCTCCGCTGCAAAGGTTTCAAGGCATGTTGCCTTGTTTTAGAATATTTTTGAAAGCCTTGAAGAATGTGGGTGTTGTGAGAGGTGTAGTGTTTTGGAAGAATTTCATTGGGAGTTTGTCCCCTTAGGGGCTTCCTTCTTGGTAGCGAAATTATGGTTTGTTGAACTTTGTTTGGTGTGAGCGGCCTTGTGAAGTCATGGTTCATTCCAAGCCGACTTTGTGTGGGATGTTTGCCTAACATTCTTCTTGAGCATTCAAGACCTTTAGGGTGGCTAAGTCCTTTTGGTAAAAAGTTTGATAAAATGCTGTGACATATGCCTTTAGTTCACATTAAGTGTTTGGTTCTTGGTCACCATCAAAATAAACTTTGCATGGAGGCTTTTTTGTTTTGGCCTGATGGAATTGGAAAAATGTGTGTGAACAAGTGTCACCAAAGTGAACCCACCTTGTGCTTACCTCTTGAAATCAATCTCCCATGTCTTGCTGCATCATGTGGGTCCGTTTAAAAGAAGATTTTTGTGATTGTACTCCCAAATGTTGTTTTCTCATTAGAACTATGAATTATGCAAGTTTGCAAACAAAGTGATCATGTTTCAAGAAGCCCTTCAATTTCAAAAAAATCATTGCCTTTTAATACAACAAGCAAATTGGTCCTAGGGTCACTCACCATGTGCCCACTCCACTCGCATGGCATATATATAATATTATAGTCTCCTAATTTCACTACTTGCATCTTAAACTAGTATAGGGGTCATTGGGTGTTGAGTGATGTTTTGAATGTAGTCATATTCATTAGTTTGAAGCTAAAGGAAAAAATGAACCATTTCCATTTATTGGATGCTTCGATTGATGGTGGTGATTATAGCTAACTATTGCATTAGGAACTTTTGCAAAAAAACATTAAAAGGAGGTCATTGGGGCGATTGACTTTTTCCTTTCTTTCTTGATAAAATATGATGAAAAAAAAACTCATAAAATCATAACCTTGATATTAGATCCTAGATTCAAAAGTTTGAGATTGAATTTTTTAAATTGGTTGTGAACATGGCGTGGCTATAACTGAAGAGTATAATAGGAAATTTTTATTTCCTATGTTCTTGAAGTCTTATTATCATTTGCATCCATTGTTCAACATTGAAAGTTCCCTTGCTTACAAAATTGATGAACATAGGAATTTGAACATGTTTGAGATGATGGTTACCACCAATAAACTTGCAAAGGAGCTTGTTAACCAAGAATTATTGATATTTTGTAAATATCAATTGGATGCAAAAAATATCAAATGCCCTTTGGAGTGGTGGAGGAAACATAAAACTATGTTCCCAACTGTTGACTTTTAACTGATCAAATATTAGAGATTGTACATTCTCAAATTGAAACTAAGAGAATTTGTTCCCTTACAAGAATTTTTGCCAATTTGAAAAAACACCACTTGCAACCAAATAAAGTTGAAAAACTAATCTTTGTGAATAAAAATTGGACAAATGATGTAGGGATGAGTTGCAAGGCTCCTAGTAATTTGATAAATCTGATAGATTATGAATTAGACTTAGAGTAAGAGTTAAATGAGTTTGAAGGCTCATTTGATCAAGATGAATTGAAAGAGGACTAATCTAATTATTTTTTCTTCTATATCTTTGAAATATGATTACATATTTTTGTTTAGATATTAGAGCTTTGTAATGATTGCCGATTTGTTTTTGGCCTATGACAATTTGAAAAAATATTTAAAGATCCTAATCCTAAAATCCAAAAGTGAAGTTAAACTATCAGTTTAATATAAATGAGTTAAGAACCAGTTGGGCAGAAGGAAAAATAAAAATAAAAAACCAGAGAGGTTATGAAATTTTTTTTAATGTGAGAGCTGAATGAGGCAGTTATGAAAAAAAGTTAACAACCACCCAACACTGGTTTAAACCAGTCCTGGGCAGGTACTCACTTTGGTGTGTAAGAACTGCTGGTTCCAGTTCCAATTAGTAAGAACCAAACCAGCTCCAGGTCTTACATTTCTCTTTTGGAATACATAGAATGTTAAGTGAGATGTTTTACCCCATCAAAATGAAAATGAACATTCCACCAGTTATCAACTATAATGTTGCACTTTCCATATAAACATCCCATACCCATAGTAATACATTACTTTAGGGGATACACAATATCACCTGTTTATGTTGTATTATATATATGATACGGTTCAGTAATGTCCTATTGTCAATGTCTAGTTTTTTGTTAAACTCTTTCTTCTGTAAGCTAAGAGCAACAATTGGGGCCACATGAAAAAAGCAAGGGAGAAATAAACATTTACGTCTCAGAAAATGTTATTTAGTAATATCCATCTTTGGATTTGACCTCACAAAGCCATAATCTAACACTGAAACCTTGGTGTGAAAAGAAACATAAGGAGAAAGGAATCCCTGTGTTGTTGAATTTTAATACCATTGTTGCATTCTAGCTTCTTTTGTTTTACAAGCAAGAATTGAGAACTGTGATGATGCATAGTCTAGAACACCCATCCATTTTGGTTTGATACTTGTTTGCAAAGAGCCACACTTTGCTTTACCATCTCATGGATCTTGGATGGAGCTTGAAGACAAGAGAAAGGCAAGATTTTCCTTAATTATTTGATTGCCTGGTTTTGATGCGTGCCAAGATCACAGGTGATCAATCTTAAATGGTGCTTGAAGACAAGGCACCATGATGATGATCCTCAATGATTCGATTGCCTGTGATCTTAGCACCCATCAAAACAAGAGGAACCCCATTTCCAGGTCGTGTGGATGCACCCACAAAATACAACCCTCGTATCGAAGGGTGTGCAACATCAGGCCTGAAGTAAGCAAGCTGCAACAAGTCATGTGATAACCCAAATGCAGCACCATACTGGAGATTGTACATCTTTTGCCAAGTTGGTGGAGAGTAAATCACCTCTCTCAAGATGTGTGGTGCAAGATCTCCCACCCCTGAATTCTTGAGTCGTTCCAGGATTGCCACCCTCCCTGCATCTACCATCTGTTTATCACAGCTTGCGAGACCCCCATTGTAGCCTTCTCCCATGTTGGCAACTGGCAGTAGAACTGTAATAGCATCTCTGTCTGCAGTTCAATAAACCGACATGTTAAAGAGTCATATGCATTATAAAATTAGGTTCATTGCTTATAACTAAAGCTTGGTGTGGCACTCAATGGAAGCAACCCAAATAAAACTTCACATATGAACTCATGAGCACCACACATGAGAAACAGAGACACTGATGAAAAACTTTGCTTGCTGTCAGAAAATTTTGTAGCTACAAAAACTCGATGCTGCTAGAACATGGAGTAGGAGCAGAGTGAGAATTGGACTGCAAGAATATGTAATCCTCCTCAACTTTTCCCAGGAGCTGGATTCTATTCTATTACCAGGTTTGATAAAGTTTTGTCAGAGAACAAAGAGCAGTTTCCAGATTGTGAGAGTTTTGAATATGAATTTTCAAATGTAGTCGAACAGTGATAAGAGATGTGTGATTTGAGTAGTTATGGCAGAACCTCCACCATGCAGATAGACCCAGTGACTCACCAGCAGGTGCTGCACTCTGATCAGTGTGAGCAGGGACATGCACATAAAAATTTGGCTGCTCCAACAGTGAGCTGGGATCTGTTGCTCGATTCCAACTCTCTTGATAGAAACCAGAGAGGAAAACATTATGATGTCTCAAGACTTTTAATCTTTTATCAAGTGCCCAATTGTATGCAATGACGCCTGCACTGGCAAAACAACAACAGCCAAATCAGGCTTCCTTCCCAGAACAGAAACAGATGTGCACAAAAGATAGTTAACCCAGTAAGTGACACTTTCTGAGCAATCCCTGCATCTCAGAGTTCAGTCATTGGACCTCTCTATCCATGTTAAGGGAAGTTATTACCTTACATGAATGGATTGTTAAACCAACCAAGCTTGAGACATAAGCAATACCAGTCCTCATAGACAGTTTATGATCAACCATTCTGAGGTATAGTTCACATACTTTATGCACACATGCAATTGTACAAAATCCAATCATATTCGAAACTTCATTGGAAACCATAGCCACACCCCACAAACTGAGTACATAAATACTCAACTCCAATCAATGCAATATCAACATACACACATAAGACAACAAAAACTTATGGACCTCCTATGAATAGTGCTCCCACCTGTAATTGTATTGAAGAAGCTTTTTGGACCATCTATTACTTGATGTTCCTGCACTCAAAAAGCAAGTTCTCTCAGTCAAAACTCTAGAGTTGAAGGCTCTGTTTCCACCAGCTATATCAGTCTTCTTGCATGAATATAGCTCTGAGATTGCAGAACAGACTCCACTATGACACTTTGAACAACAACATTGAGAGTGTGGTCATAACCTTGTAGGTGTCATTCACAAAGTATCAGACCAGCATCTTCATCATGCATGACAGTAATAGCTGCCATTACTCCTGACTGACTTCATCAAATCCCAATAGTGGGTGTTGAACCAAAACATGGTCACCTTAAATCAAGCCCACAATTAAAAGAAATCACTTTCTCTTTTTCTTTTCTCCTGAGACATGTGTCTATATCCTGGCAAGTGATAGCAAAATGGCTGCATTGGGAGGATAAAAGAGGTCATGCCTGTGCCATGAATGAGGTTGTTGTAAGCATAAGGCAAATCTGCATTGGCCACAACAATGTCCGCTCCCATAAAAGTGCCATCCTCCAGAGTCACACCACTTGCCTATCCACAAAAACCAATCTCATCACTCTTAATCTTGACCAGGCAAGCCTAATCCTTCTAAGGAACAGAGAAGTCATGTCAATTAGTTGATGAGTAAACAGTCCCAACTGCTGACATTGAAGCAATTACCACAACCGCAACAAGGGCAGATTATACAAGGTGCTTGTTAAGTGGTACAGATTTGTTAGCAAAAGGAAGGTATATGAGGGAAGATAGAGGATTGTGTTTGAAACTGCAGTCATCATTGGAATGACAGCAACCGTACTAGATACAAACTCAAACAGATGGTGATGCCTTGAGAGATGAATTTATTGGATAGCTTGTCTTTCTGAGTTGCAGACCCCAGATATTGTTCAACTAAAAAAAAGCATTCCCTCTAGCAGTAACAGTAGTGCTTCCCAAAATGGTTACAGGATCAACAGCTCTGGTCCAACCATCTGTTTTGTAATTGAATGAAAAAACTGACAACATATATACCAATACAATTGCAGAAACCAATCCAGAAAACATGCAAGGTAAGTGAAAAAATGTTCTGTGAGTTCCAGCCATTTACCTTGACAAACACAACAAGATTGCAAAGATAATAACAGCTGCGAAGGAACTCAAAACAACAACTGCAAAGCAAACAGCGCATCAGAAAACCACCAGCAGCAGTGTCTTCTTTGACATCTTCATTTCAAGAGATAGAATCGTCTCAGTCATAGGGCATTACCTTCCCAGCTTTGTGATCAATGCTTGCCACAGTAACATTTGTGTGAATCTCTGCACCAGCTTTCTGAGCCACTTGAGCCAGTGCTTCACCAACCTTGCCAAAGCCACCAACTGGGTACCACACTCCATCAATGAGCTCGGTGGCAGCCAGCAGACTGAAGACACCCGGTGCATTGTATGGGCTTAACCCCACATACAAATCCTACATGGAGTGTAGGGTTGGATCAGAGGTGAACTAGGTGAAATGGCTCTGTGCAGATGCTGGAGAGGAAAAAAATTTTGCTAATAATTTTCTAACCCTCTCACCTATGCTGGTGCTGGAATGGCAGTAGCAAAGGTGGCACATGAAAGTAGATCCTCTTGATGTTAATTGCCATCTCTGGCTGCAAACTTTAGAGGAAACAGTTGGTGCCCAGCACTTACTTCATAAGCAGCTTGACAAAATCTGCTACCCAAGATGGCTGTGTCCAGTGGCAACCATATTTCACTCTGAGAAACAATCACCTTATTTCCAATCAAGCAGCAGCTGGGATGGACGTACTTGGAAGGTGAAAAGTGCCTGGAGTTTGGGAGAACGGAAATATTTCTGCATGCGGCCATGGTGTTGACCTAGAAGCTCAAATGGAGAGAGCTGCTTCAATAATGGTAGAAGGCGCGGGACATTGGCATAGTCCCAAAATGTGCGAAAATCTCTCGCAATGAAGTTCTCTGTTCCCTGCACAATGTTGATAGTGATCAAGAAATTCCCAATCACTGAACAATGATTTCATCACAGCATCCATCATAACTTTCAGGTTCATAGAGCAGAATTTGAAGTGATCAAGCCACCCTGAAGCTGAGACATTGTATCTGCAATCCACCTCAAACTGAATCAAGCAAACAAAAGTTGTCACCTTGGTTTGTGAGTGCAAATCTTAAGAACATGCAGCTTAGTTGCAATCCAATGTTATGCTGAAGACTGGGAATCCTAGGGTTGATGAGACACCTTGTCCAGAGCCTCCTTGGCCCTTGAAAGAAAGCACAGGAAGGCAGCTGATGCACCCACTTCAACCTTTTCCAGTTGAGTGCACATGGCTTGCACATCATACAATAAGTCCAAAGAAGCAGGACCTTCCTTTTCACCAAAGAAAACGCGATATGCAGCTGGCTCAACACGCTTCAAGGTGACATAGTCATCCAATGTCTCACCTGGCCCAAGGGACATCGATGCATCTGACCCCATTTCAGATTCTAAAGGTTTTCCTCTGCATGATATTTGATGTCTAATCTGATGCTCACAATATTTGTACAGCACTCAAACCAAATGCACAATTGAAGCACAGCCAAAGAAGCAATGAATGATGCAATTCACTTACCTATAGCAGCAAAGGCATCCCTGTATTGTTGTGGGAGCAGGAGAAGGCTAGGTCCTGTATCAAATCTGAAACTCATGTCCTTTTCATGGACAACTAATGACTGCATTCGACCTCCAATTCCATCATTCTTCTCCAATATGTGCACATTAAATCCTTGCTTTGCCAGACGCCCTCCTAGAGCCAAGCCCCCCACACCTGCTCCTACAACTATAACCTTCAATCCTGGCCTGTCACATTGTTCTTCGTCACCCGAAAATCCTAATGGAGATAGTTCAGTATCCATTGAAGAAGGTGCTGCTGGAATACAAACAGAAGGGTTCCCCATTCGCATAACAGAAGAAGCAGGAGCAAAGAATGGGGAGACAAATAATGGGCTTGACACCCGTACCAAATCATTTCCAAGCAAAGAACCTAACCTCAAGCGAGGAACTAGTGAGCACCCCAAGGAGCAGACTTTACTTGAGACTTTTAAACTCCCACTATAGCGCGATGGAATACAATAATGGCACACCTGAGATGGATTTGTCGCCATAGGAGTGCGTATCTAAGCTCGTTTCTTCAGCATATAGTATACGAAGGAACGGCGCATTCAAAACATCCGTGCTCCTGATGTATACACATGTCGTGCGTTGTGGATAATATTCATCTCCTTGAGCCAACAAGAAATGTCGCCACGTTGTTACATTTTAGTGTTAATAGTGTGTCGCCCAGAGAAGGGCAGTGCAAAATTTGGTATATGCCGCTACGTGTGGCCTGCGCACGGCATTCTTTAGTAAGATGGGACAATATCTTTGTTCGTAGTACACAGGAGTTTGTTCATTTAGGGAGTAGAGGACAATTAGGTAGGCTGGTGAGCGAACACTGAAGAACTCAACGGAGCTCGAATCCTTACATATCTTTTTCCTCTTCTTTTAAAGATCGAAGAAAATTTGTAGCCCTTCACCTAGCGCTTCCAACTCTGCAAAAATTACTCAATTCGATAAACGAATGAGGAAGATACGGAGTGTTTGATGAGGGGGGAGGGGGGGGCGGGTTTTAGTATTGGGTGGTGGGTGAATTAAAACAGATTTGGATTTCGAGCTTGAAATCTTTGATTATTGCATCTTAGCTTCTGGAATACAAGAAGTTTTGTAAAGCCCGAGTTGGTGCACCCATCAGGTTTTTAAAAACGCACTATAAATGAGGAAGATATGGGGCTGGAACTATAGAGGAGTCTAGGGCTATGTTTTCAAAAAAAATTGAAGCAAACTATCACTCATCGTCTTCCTGTGTTTTCTGTGTTGCTGCTTTACTTCTGACCGTAACGAGGAAAATATAGGAAAGTGTTCGGTGATGGGCAGTTCTACCCTATCACACCCAAGCGTTGTTTTGCTTTGCAGCACACAAGTACGACGTGTTTGCCTCTAACATTCGAGGTTCCGAGTGGGGTTGAGGGAGTATAGAAAAAAATTCTTTACACGTGTTGTTGCGTGAATGGTTACTATTGAAAGAAAGTGGAAGGAAGAATGGAGCTAAAGTACTATGGTTCCATGGATTGCAGGGGAAAATATGCAAAAACAGCCAATTTTGTCATGAAGTATATGAACAGATTGGTACAACTCATGGAGATGCTGGAAACAGTATATGGAAAGGACTCCAAGAACGCTCAAAAGCAGCTGAACATGAGAATCTGTAAGCTAGCAAATCCAAATGAATGCTGAACATGAATGAACTTATCTAGATGTAAATGGAGAAGGACCAAAGCATATATCTTGTGGACAAGATTGTGTGGAAGAAATCAAATTGCAAACCAAACATGGGAGAAACAAAGAAAGCAGATTGATGTTCGCAGCTGTGAAGATGAACATGTTTTGTATGACGAATATGGTCTTCACATGAGCAAGGGGAAAAATTCATCTCTTGATGTGCAAGGTTTTGATATGAATTTTGTTGGCCGGTTGAATTAAAAGAGTTTGTTGTGAATCATGGCCTTGGGTGATCATCGGAGGCTTCATTGCATCTTGTGAAATGTCACATTGACACAGTAACGCTTGCAAGCACCTTTGTTGCAGGATTTTGCACTAATTCAATTGCAATGTGTTTTTGAACCAGATCTGTTCAAGAAAAATCATGTCTGCCAGCTTGCACTGGCATACTGGCAAGTTGATTTTGAGCATGTCACAGTGCAGATCATTGCAGCCATCAGACCAGAGATTGTAAGATTTGTCCAGTTCACCTTATGTTGGAAGCATTTAAATGGAAGGGATCCTTTCCTTGTCATCTGTATCCATATCTGGAGTTCAATTCCAGGCCATAGCCATGAAGATTGTGAAAGCATAAGGAACATGGCCAGCAAAAGGTGATTCGCCAGAGCAGTTGGTAACAAGGCCAAACAAAGAGACATAAACAATGCATGCTATTTCTTCTTGCAGGAATGTGAGGAGACACTTCCAATCCTCAAGTCCTAGAAGAATACTCTAAACTTGTTCAAGTTATGCTGCATCAATCAGAAGCAGGTGACAACAGTGTGCTCTCATTTCAGGAAAACATGAGGAGAGAATTCCTGCCAGAAAAAGTGTGTGGACCTTTTGGTTTGGTCAAGTTTTGAAGGATTGTTGTGTTGCTCAGCAGGTGAGCTTCCCCAGCACAAAGCATTTCATCATGGTTTTATCACATTGTGCTTAGTTGATCAATTTGCCTCTAGGGATACAGTGGACAAATCTGCAGTCGCAGGGTGGAAGCATAAACATGTGTAGAATGCCAAGCTTTTGTAAGTTGCTGTATCTCCTCAGATCAAGTCACAGTACAATATTTCTTTGTGGGGAAGGCACTGTCTTGTCTTCACCATGTGCCATACCCTTTGCTGTTCATGCAATTCTTTGTCTTCCTGACAAAATTTCTAATGGACAGGATAGTTTCAGACCTATGTTTAAGAAGGGTCCATCAAGCTTCATCCTCTGTGTAGCTTAGCTTCCTGGATTTGTTTCATGCTATCAAGATTGCATATGGAAACAGGAATGAAGAGAATCAAGGTTTCACACATCCAGGGGTTGCAGAAAGGGAAAAGACAAGGTGTTTCCTCCTGGCATGAACAAGGGAATCCAGAGGCAGTAGTAGAATCCAAGAAACAGGCATGGAGTCACCAGTTTCTGCACCTTTTGTATATATGTTTGGAAGAAAATTCTGGGAGAGCAGAAATGATTTAATCATGTTGTTTCTCCAGGCTTGAATCCAGGAATCCAGGGGGAACAATAAGGATTATCATCAAAATGTCAACAGTGAAGATGATATCACAAGCTCTGGACTCCAGACTCTTCTTAACTTTTTGCCCATGATGGCATGCAGCCCTGTGTCTGGTGTTCAGCATCTGCAAAAAACTCAAGCTTGAAGATTGGAAGTTGGAATTCTATATCACACACTCAGAGAGTTGAGAGTTGTCCATTACAGCAAGAATGTAGTAGTTTTGCCACCAGGTGACAGATACAGTGATATGGAAGCTAGCAGAGAGCTTGGAAGAGTCAGAAAACACAGAATTCAGCAACAAATCACAATATTGGAGATGGGGAAGGAGATTATGCAAGAAGAATAATCACAGCTAGAAGGAGAGTAATGGGAGACAAAAAAAAAGACACAGTTACAGCTCATCTTCCTGAGCTTTTGAGGTCAAAAGCAATCTCAGAGCTTGATATCAGAGCCACTATACACCATTGGAGAAGCAAGGATTCAGCATCACAGTTCCTGAAGCCTTGACAGTAAGTTCACCAGCTATGAAGACAGCAATCACTAAGTAATCCACATTGCAGAAAGTATGCCACTAGAGTAGGTGCTTTTCACTTGTACACTGTCTTCTTGGCATCTCTAGGTGCATCAATGTTGTGATTCTCAACTGCCTGTGTGCTGTAAAACCAGTTGCGCAAGGAACCTGTCTGTACTACGAGCAAACGTATTGTCCCATATTGCTTGCCAGAAAACACAATACTTGCGTTATAAATAGCGGATCCGCAGTGCGTCGTCTTCACAAGCTGCGTGGTCAGCGCAGAGCGAACTATTCTTTCGCCTTTTACTAAAGAATACCGTGCGCAGGCCACACATAGCGGCATATCCCAATTTTTGGATTGCCCTTCACAGGGCCTACCGAACAATATGAATCTGGAGTTCACAATGAGAGTTTAGCATGGTGTCTTGTGAAAGGTGAGAGGGGTGCAAAATTTGTCTGTTCGTAGTCTAAGCGAATATGTCAGTGGACTGCATGTTCGATTTTTCTCGATATAGGCGTGTCCATATTTCAGAATATTTGTTCGAATTAATCGATCGGGTCCGGTTGTTTGATTTTCAATTTTTTTAGAGAACTTGCTGAGTCCAGTTTTTAGAAGCTCATCAACGGGCTGTTATGAGGTGGAGGCGAGGGTTGGAATAGGGTATTAATGGGGCATAATGTCCGGGTCTTTAACTGAAACCCGGGTGGGTATATCAGGGCTCTTTAAACAGGGTATAATCGGGTTCTTAAACAATATAATCAAACCCTGGTTCTTTACATGATACCTGGGTGGGTACATGCCAGTTTTCTAACATGGTATTAAGTAGTTAGAACTCTTTGAAAAACAACATCTAACAAAAAAAAAAAAAACTTATAGTTTGCAAGTAATTTTTTTGCATTTACAAGACAAGGGGCAAAGCACATTTATATGTTTCATGTTTTCAAGTTCTTAATTACAACCTACCGAAGTTTCAAAGCCTAACCAAAACAAGTGAATCAAGCATAACATTTTTCCTATCATGTTTGGTGCCCAAGTTCTAAGCAATTTTTATGTCATTCAATCTTCCAATCTAGTCTTTAGACTTTAGACCACACATTAGACACCCCTAAAAACTATACAACCTGCCTAGACACAACTAATGGACAAAACTATAAAACTAGACACACACTCTAGATTCAAAGACAAACTCAAATCTAATACACACAAACACATATTAAACATAAACATAGATGGACAAACACATTGGAATGTAAACTAGACACACACATGGAGTCAATGCAATAAAAACATAAACACATTCACATAAACAAACAAACACAAATAAAGACTCAGATAGATTCACACAAACCACATACACATACAAGAAAGACAAACTCAAAAAAATACAGAGACACTCTAACATGGGATAAATACATGCAGCAAACAAACACGAAAAGATGTTCTCGCATAAACTAAACTCAAATACATGTAAACAAATTCATACAGACACACATGGATTCACACAGACATGGATTCTGATTGAGATTGACACAAAAGGCATGACTAGAAATTCCCATAAACACAAATAACAAAAAAATAAATTAACAATGAATAAAACAACAAACTCACAAGCAACAACACCAAGACCATGATTAATGAAGACAAACACATATATTCAAAGTAAAAGACTTTGATGGTGTGGAATCTAGGAAGAGTTGCCTATATTTAAACCACCTTGACATTTTTTTCATGTCATCATTTTCAACTTAGCACCTAGCACCTCCACACATGAAAAATCTTCCCCTTCAACTTCATCTTCAAATTTACCTCTAGCTCTACTATCAATTCTAAATCCACTTCACAAGCCAATGCAAAGTCCATGGATTTCAAATAACCAACCCATGGATCAAGTGGCCAATTCTTGTGGACAAATATGAATTTGTCCATGTTGTCGATTTGGAAACAACATCAACAAAGTGTAGTCAAAATCGCAGCAATAAACAAAATACATTTAGTTTCGATTTAACTGACTAGGATGCCAAGAATGTGTCATACTATTAATGTTAGTTGGAAACTTGTTTTTCTTTTTGCACCACCAAAACAAGGCCCATTTACAATTTTCTACATCAATAGGATATCAACAGTATCCAACAAATTCTCATGAAACCAAATCCTTTTATGTATATACATTTATTGCTATAGTGAGAAATAGATCTTCAAAATTCACTTGAGACACTAAATTTTCATTTTTTCACCATGACTAAACATCAACAACTTGGCAACTTCTATTAATAAAGGTAGGAATAGTTTTTCATCATATTTAGCAACAAGAATAGCAACAATTTCCCAACCTAAATACATGGTGACTAATAGCATGCTTTTAAAGCATGGATCAAGCATCAAAACGAACATATTATGGCCTCGTGTCCTGTCAAATGCGTGCAAGAAGGAAAGAAAAGGAATAAAAACCTCGAATATCTATTGTTTCATGCGAACCTTAAGTTTTTTCAACCCATGGTCAAAAAAATCCTCCTCTACCAGATTGTCAAGAACAATTTGAAATGCTAGCAACTCTCAAACATCTCAACAAGTTGAAATGATAAATTGCAAAGCATCAGAAAACAACCAATGTCCACAACTTTGATTCATATCACACCCATTGACAATTAAGGACAAAACTTGTACCATAGCTTTGTATACAACCCAAATTTGAGGAGATGGTACATGAGACTATAATGCCATAGATTGTTGGCTATAACATAACACAATGGCATTCTAAAAAATCAGTGCATCTTGGAACAACAAAATTCAACTGGAAAATTTGTGATTGAAACCACAAGAACAAAAACCACATTAAACGCCTAAACCCTACACTAGATGAATTGCAAAATACCAAAAAAAAAAAAAACAAAACAAAAAGTGATCAAAAAATGTACCTTGTTTTCATGAGTGTGTTGACTGTTTTAGGCCTCAATCCAAATTCAATGCAAGTTTTCTCCCATGCTTGCTTACCCTTATTGGACTTCTTTGGCCATGTACTACATTTTTGAATGATAGATTGAATGGCTTTTATAAAAGTAGAAATCAATCCAACATCCACCTTTTCATCTATAGTGGCATATTGACAAACTTTTGAAAGGGCATGCCCCAAATAGGAGTCATCAAATGGTTGCAACGATTGCATGAAAAAAAATTGCATGATACAACAAAAATGAGGGCACTTGCACATGTTTGCAAGTTATACCCATCATCCTTAATGTAGGGAGGCAAGTTGTTGCACGAGCTTAAAGCCTAAGCCTAAAACTTAAAGCTGGAACTTGAGATGGTTAAAAAAAAATTCTCTTATACACATGCAAGTAAAACCCAATAATTTAACCACAAATGAATGTTATACATGTAAACCTAGAAGTAAAATGGGATGAATGTAAGAATGCATCCTCATTATGGATGAATGATTTTTTTTATTCATTTAATGTATGGATGAAAAACATAAATTGAGTTTCATGTTTATAATATATAGAACTTCCATCAAAATTATGGATGAATGTTTTATTTTATCATTAACTTCTTATCAATGAAAAAAAAAATCGCCTAATTTTAATTAATTAGAGCTTCATGAAACACAATTTGATTTTTTATAACATAACATTGTTAATTAATATAAAGAAAATTCCATTATAAATGTATTTGATGGCTATGGTTTTAAATGCCATTATTTTAAAGATGTCTTAACTATATTACTATTATCTTGTTAACATCCACCCCATGGTCATTTTTTTTAAAAAATGAAAATAAAGTTTTTTTTTTCTAGGCAAGTTGACTTAGTGTTGTTAACAACATTGGGTTTTTTTTCTTCTCCAAAGGTGCCACAACTCCCTTCAAACCTATTTATAAACATTGTGGGTGACAACATGGGATTTTTTTTTCATTATTCTTTAAGGGTGCCACAACTTTCGTCAAATCTAACTAATTTTGTTAGCAATAATGGGTTTTGAATGTTTTAAATATATTTAAACTACCTAGTAACTTTTATCTTTTATAACGTGTTTTAAAAATAAATTAAAATTCAATTATTTATTTATTTAATCTAACTCATAGATGAAATTCATCCATACAAAATGACATTCATCCATATGAAATCATTCATCTATGGACACATTCATCCATGGATTAAAATCACATTAAGCTTTAAAGCTCAAAGCTCCAAGCCCAGGCTTTACACTCATGCACAAGCCATCCTCTTAATGTTGGCAATAATTTTTGTAATCAAAGAAAACTTGTTTAGTAGCTTTTATAATTTAAGAACCATAGTTACACCACTAATGTTTGTCACCTCAAACAATCCAATCGTCACATGTTTTGCCTCCCATTCACTTGAGATGAAATTGACAACAATGGCAAAAACTTCACATGTCCAATTAAACATCCATAGGTCAAAAGTACAAATGGTTGATAAGCAATCAACCAATGTAGGAACCACATATGTAGTCATGGTCTTCTCAACCAAATTCGGCAAAATATCCTCAACAAATGCCTTCTCGGATGGGAAGACAACTCATGGACACAACCAATATACCATCTTTTACAACCAAATGGATTCAACAATCCTCATAGGCAACAAGCCCTTAACCACAAACAACATAAGATCCTCCACAAAACCCACTTGTGTCAAATCATCTTTCTTAAACTTAAAGTAGAAAAAAACCAAAATATTGGATGGAGAAATAGTTGCCTTCTTTTTATTGGGCTCATAATCAAGTGGGGATCTTGGGGCCTCAATTATTACATGATCTTTTAAAAACATTTTCAATAAGGCAAAATGATCATATTCAACAAGTTTTTTCATTGTTATTATTTCATTAGATTTATGGTAAGCAATAAGACCATGTACATTTGGTGTACATGGCCAACATTTTAAGTGAAGTTGTGATATTATGACAAATAATGCAGCACATGATTTGATTTTGAAAAAGGTCCATAGGCTAGTTATTGTTCACCTTAAAAAAAACACAAGTGAATTACGATAATGTGGTTTCCATGGTGCTCTTTCTTTCCATAAGCCTTACAAGTGCACCACAGTAACAATATGTTCATTAACAACAACAAAATGTACATTTCCCAAACCCTCACCTTCATGTAAAGGTTGTAAACTATCAACATTGGGGCTACTATCATATCATGCAAATGCTAAAAGGGTGTTTTTAATGTTAAAACTTAGATTTGGAATTAAAGAACAAGCCATCACCCCCAACCTTCAACAAAATTGGCAACAAATAATGACAAAGGTTTAAATTTAAAAGGTTGAAGTTAGAAGAAAAAAGTTGTAGCTTGATGATGTTCACCCAACAGTTTCCCCACCCATGCAACTTCTCAATGGAGCTAAAGGATGAAATGCAAACAAAAGGTGAAAAAGTTGTCAAGGGGGCCAATTTGCTACAAAATGAAATGTGGCCCTTCTTGTTGACATCCATTTTAACTTAAAAGTGAGGCAATATGTTAGGAATGGGTTATCTTTTTAAATTCTATAAAGAGGTGAAATTAATTGTTATTAATCCCTAATAAGCAGGATTTGGACCTTTGAGGTATGTTTAATTTAACTTTGTGTGCAACTTGTTTATAAGGATCGAGATGTTCATAAGGGGAGAAGAGCTTACATGCCAATTGTTATTACTCCTTGGTTTTTTTTTTTTTGTTGAATTAGGTGAGTTGTGCATCCCTCCTCCCCTTCTTTAAATGTGTATTAGGATTGGAATTGCCTATTATGAATTTTACTATGCAAAGAAAAAAACTTTCATCCTTGGTGTTGTTGGGACCTAGTAATGCACCCCCAAGCTCCTTGATGGACTCAGCTACGAGTCCAAAGAAGAAGACATCGGAAGGAGAAGGAATTGGGGCGTGCTCCCTGGCCCGTAACATTTTGGGGGTAGGAGGGCATGTCGGAACTTCGGGATGGGACTCAGAAGATTGACAAGCAAGTCACTTACTCACAGACACTTGTACAAACTAAACAATAGGTTGATTAGTGCGGAGCTAGAACACCTTTGGTGTACGGACGAGCCATGAACAACCACGAACTCACAAGACTCACCATAGCCCGAACTTGGGGGAAGCCACCACCTTCCCCCTTATAATATACTTTGTGCCTGGCCACGGGGCCAGCACCCAAATGGCATTTTGTCTCGGGACTCCCAAGTGGGAGTCTCAAAATTCTCAAAGTTGGGACTTTCGCGACTTTGGGGGCCCATAACTTTGTCTACAAACCTTTGATTGAGGTGAGGTTTGAAGAAAAGTTGTAGTCCTCATCGAGAGCTTTCTAACTATGTGGCACGCCACCTGCACGCAAGGAAATTGGGGCGATTCCTAACTATTAGTGGTCACGAATCAAATTGCCAATTTGACTCATGGCCTTTCTTTTGGCCATAATTTGTGTTTTAAATACTCAAATGAGTCATGTGATCCCATTTTAGACATCTATGTTCCAAGAGCTTTTCAATGATATAAGAAACATATTAATCCAATGATTTTTGACCCTTGTAATCACCTTCTGAAGATTCAGGAGTCCATTGGGACTCCAATTCCCAAAATGGGGGTTCATTTGGGAGTGTGGGGGTTCATTCCCTCGCACTCTTTTGCACTCCCGGGAGCATGAAATGTGATTCCCGGGCGTAGTCTTTGCCCGCACCTTTCTAAGCCCTTGCTTTGATTGCGAACCCAAGGCTAAAGTTGTGACACCTGAAGTGCATATCTATAAATTTAACTTACATAAATCTATACATGCAACCCATACGTAAATAAGTTATCTAAGGTTTTGTCCATGATGTCCAAGTCTTTACATTTCATTCATTATATTTGAATTTAAGGTGGGAAAACACCTTATCATTTAATGAATAAATTTTTTTATCATGGCTAGGTCACACAATGAAATTAATGTTAAAAGGGTAAGAATCTATTGAAAGGAACCATTGTTGGAGGTTGGAAACACATTTTTCCATTTGAAATCAAAATAAGTTTTCTTCCACCCCTTCCATTTTTTAAGGGCATGATTTGGGATGCCAATTTAACTCCCTCTAAGATTCCATATTTATTCTTATGGTCAACTTTCAACTTTTTACTATAATCATTCCAATGTGGAACCTTTCATCTTGAAGATCATGCCCATATCTTTGGCATTAAATGTGTCCTACAATAAGGGACCAACTTTGAAGAACTTCCAAGGTGCATCATGGTTGACCAAGTGGGTTGTTTCTATTTGGGGCAAATTGTTTGTTCATGTGACATTGTCAAGTCCAAGCTTGAACCTTGTGTTAAAGCTTCATGTTGATAGAACTTCATGTTAAGTGCTTCACAAATACATAAGACTAGGGTGTTGCATTTTTTAGCTATGTCAAAATTTCATATCAAAAGTTTTCCAAAAATAAAAAGTTGGGGGTTTAAAGTCTATAAGGACAAATATGTATAAGTAATGTTTTGTTGGACTTATTAGGGGGCATGGTTAAACAATTTGGTTTGTTACTTTATAAAATTTTAATGACCCCATCAACAAGGTTGGAAGTTTAAACCATTATATTTAGTGTGGCATATGGAACAATTGTAAAGATTGCTCTTAATACATTTAAATTATACATTACAATTTTCTCCATGTGTTATCAATTAGTAATTTCATGTTTCGTATTATAATATAGGCTCAACATGGATGTTAATTCCCCCAAGGCATGCTAACATCACTAGTTATTGCATGTTCTTTGCCTAAAGTTCTACTTTTAAATATAGGTACAAGCTCATACAAATACAGTTTCACTTTCAACCTCTATTCCTTGTTGAAATAAAGTTTAGTACAAGTTTGGTCATTGGAAAAACTACTAATGGATACCTAGTAATTTTGGGAGCATCTACCACTATGAACATTAAGTGGTTCCACCATTTTTTAATGTTGTTTATTGATAAATATAAAAATCGTAATAATATGCAAAAACCATGTTTGTAAATAACTACCCATTATACATTGAACTATTAGTTCACTCAACATAACCAAGAAAACATATTTAGACCACCAAACCTATCAATCCCATTAGACTAGGAAAAAATCTTCAAACTTACACAAAAACTTATTTTTAACATAATGGTCCCTTTCTATCATTTTCATTGGTCCTCTAAAATTTTCACAAATTGACCAGATCCAATTACACATGCAATACAAGATAGGTAGGAAAAAAATTAAAACCACCAAATCCCCCAATTTTATTAGTCATAACAATTTTTTTTCACAACTACACACAAGCCTATTCAATACCCTTTCTATATATTAACACACTAATATTGTAACCTTGTTTATATTTAGACATGCAAACATGATTATAAAGGTAGCCCATTTTTCCTGTCATTTTAACTATGTGAAAAGACCTTGGACCTTAAGCATGGCCCATATTCAACAAAGAGTTAAAAACCAAGCTCATCCACAAGCCCCTTCCCCCATTTCCAACTAACTAATTTTTTAACCATGATTCCATGGAGCTTATGAAGTCCTACAAATTTATTTACACTAGATTAGGTTATTAATTAATCTATTGTCTCACATTTCAAAGACCATGTGGGGATCAAACAATCATACCCAACACCATCCCAAGGAGCAAATGGGCTTGTCGGCTTGTATGTGTGCATAATAAGTATTGAATGTGAATTTTAAAGGCATTATGTAAGGGTGAGGCCCTTGGAGTAAGGCATTGCCCTCATTGAAAAATAGCTGAACTTGGGTGCAAACTTTGGGCAATGCCAATAGCCTTACCCAATGTGAACCAAGGGCCATCATTTCAAAGAAATACTCCCACCAAATATAACTATCTACTAATAAATATGACACAAAACCAACCTACCACGAATTTTACAAATTATATTCCATACAAATTCTTCTATTGTCTAAGATGTCATGCAACTAAACTAAAACATGATGGCCATGTTTTTAAACATATAAAAACCGAATGTTAACACATTTCTATGCAAGGGCCTGAGTTTCATAATTTGTAACCATGTATTAAACACGAGCAAAACTCAAGGTGCTTATAGCCCCAAGCTTAACTCACACAAAACATGCAAAATGGCCCAAACATGCAAACATATGTGGCCATAATACATGCACATGCTGCACAACCCTAATCAACCCTTTGTTCCATCTACCCCAAATTTACATGTCATTTGCATTTGGGATCCTTGAATGATTTTTTAAATGGAAAAATTTGACACTTTACCCACAACCATGTTACAATGCCCCATGTCCTCAAGGGTGTAATCATAATCAAATGAGCCAAAAAGCACATTGAGCGATCACCAAAACTTTATAAAAATTATAATTTTGTTAGATATATTTTTGTGGTGCCACTTTAATGCCATGTTAGTCATGGAATGAAGTGTTAAATGACTAATATGAATGTTGAAGAATTCAAAATAAAAATTCAAAATAAAAATTTTGGGTTTTGGTTTTAATAAAGGAACTTGGAACTTGAATAACAATTGCATCAAAAGCAGTCAATTTTGTAAATTTCTAAGCTAAAAACTCTTTTATAAAGGAATTTTGATGAGAAAAAATGGAGATGATGTTAATTGATTATCCACACTCAAAAAGCAATTTGAAAGTTGTGAAATTTGAAAATTTTAAAAATTAAAAATCTATTGAACACAAATTTTTAAATTTCAAGAATCCTTTACCACATGTAAATGGGGTGTAATGTACATGACATCTAAAGCAAATTTTTAGTTTATGAAAAAATAAAATAAATAAATAACATATTTTCATACAATTTGAAATTAAAATAATGTTTCAAAACAAAACACATCATTTGGTAAAATTTGTACACTTTTTAAAAATTATTAGTTATTCATGAAAAATTAATACAAAAAATGTGATGTATTGAATATATATATATATTAGTAACATGCTGCAAAAGATTTCACCCCAAAAGTCCTTTATATGAGAAAATGAAAATAACCACAAAAAAGAATGCAATCCATGAGTCATTCATTACTGTTGGCTCATTTGATTGAGATTGCACCCTTGGACTTTATATGATTGGTAAAAACAAAAGTGGAACCAACCAAATTTTCAATTATAATGAAACTCAAATCATGCATTAAGACACACGGTCCAAATCTAATATCATACAAGGTGATAAAAAGGAACAAGCAATCCCCCAAAAAGGTTTTAGATTTTCCAGCAAAGTTACACCCATTATGTCCCTCTTTTGGTCACCCCCACTTTCCATTTCCACACTTAAAATTTCCTCTACATATGCATTACAAGGAGTTATGTAAAAAAATTCAAAAAAAGCACATAAAAACTCATGAAGTCAAAGGTGCTATATATGAACTTATTGGGGGTTCATCACAAACTTAGCATCTCACAATTTAGTAATGAAAATTGTGCAAAATTTATTCATTCATAATTCATACATTTTTTGCACTAATATTGTGCATTTAAAATACATTTGACACATAAATTTATAGGACAATGCAAAATTCATGTGACATTTGTTCATTCATAGATTTGTGCTTCATCTATCAACACATTTATTTGCCAAACATGTTTTCAACACATGATATTCATAAAACGTACGAACCTATGAATGAATGAACTTTACCAGATTTTCATTATTAATTTCTCACATGCTAAATTTGTGATGTTGGGACTAAATAATCAACCTTGGTGTAGTAGTCTTAATTTTACACTATGCCATTTTAGTTCATGTGAATATTAAAAAGTGATTTTTCAAGTGATTATAAATCAAATTGTAATGTTAGAAAGCCTAAATTCATTGAATATGGATGGTTTTATATATGGCCCACTCTCTTGGATTTATCTTTCATTCATTATAGTATGTGATGTGTGTATAGAAAGAAAATGGATGGGGGGAAATGAAGTTGAAGCAATTGGGCTAACCCTAGAACATTACTTTACACTTGAATCCTCTATTTGGGACTATGTACAAGTTCCCAATTATAAAATATGTTTTCATACTTTTGTGCACATAATAATTATGTCCATCTAATATTCATATCTAATCTATACTCTAATGCCCATGAATGAATTTAACAAATGTCACACATCACCAATCACAATTTTTTTTGAATTCAAATACATGTGGATCAAAAATTAATATTGCAATAATTTCTATCCACACGTCTTTTATTATGGAAATATGTGAACATGAATTATTTTGAAAGAATAAATTTTATTTTTAATAATTATGTGGTAATTTCAAATGTGTATTTTGGGATTGTAAAAATTGATGGCCATAATGGATCATGTAAGGAAACCAATGTTGGATAGTTTTCAATGGGACACCTAAATTTCATTCTAGTTTTCAGAATGAGATCCAAATGGTATCACATTTGGTGATAACTAGTTTGAAATTTAAGTTGATAGTTTTCACCCAAGTGAAAACCCGGTTATTGAGATTGGATTTTCCTAATTTTTTTGAAAATTGGATTGATTTTGTGAGAAAACCAAACTTGATTCTCAAGTTAGTAGTAAGATTTTGTTAGTTTAAGGTTGAACTTAGTAATTAAACTAGGTTAGTTGTTAGACAAGAAGCCTAGGGAGTGCCCAAGTGTATAAAAACCCTTTTGGGGTTAATCATTCCTAATCACGATTAGGAGTTTTTTCCTTTCACATTGATCCTTTGTGTTGCCATGTCACATTGATGGTGTTAGTTCATTGCATTGTTGGTGCTATTGGTGCATTTCACTATTGGTGCATTGTGTGGTTGGTGTTGTTGTTGGTGTTATTTTTAATGTGTCGTGTTGTTGTTGTTATTGATAGTTTGTCGTGCTATTAGTATTGATACTAGTGCGTCCTGTTGTTAGTGTTGTTCATGGTCTGTCGCATTGTTGAACTTGTTAGTTTATCACATTGCTAGTGGTGTTATTGGTGTGTCATGTTATTAACATTATTGTTGGTTTGTCGCATTGTTGGTGCTATTATTGGTCTATCATGTTGTTGGTGTTACTATTGGTCTATCACATTTTTTGTGTTACCGCTAGTTCATTACATTGTTGGTGTTGATGTTGGTTCATTGCATTATTGGTGTTGCCCGTTGTGTTCCCAACATTTGAACCATTCACCATGTGTTGTTGTTTTTCTTTTGTGTTTTTAATGTTACTTTCGTTACATGTGTTTTGATGAGGTACTACCCCCCTTGCCATTACCTTGTAGGTGGCAAGTTAGTGGTCCATTGTGTTGTTATATGCCTCCAACTACTAAGTACCCACCATTGCCATTTATCCCCTTTATTGTTGGTATTGTTATTAGTATCATTATGAGAAATTATGTCTGTTGCAACCACATTGCTTTATAATTAGAGCTCCAAAACAATTAATATACATTTACACTACAACTATCCCATGGAAATACAGGGAATCAATATAAAAACTAACATGTTAAAAAAATCAAAGGTTGTATTGTAGTTGTAAGTTAGTCGCAAGAGAGACACCTATATAGTGGAATGTACACATTATATATATGGTTGTAGTAAACCATGCTGGACTTTTTGGCAAGTTGCACTTTAGTTGTGTGTGACAACTACATTACAACTAGTGTAAATGTAACTCCCAACCAACAATCATTTTGCAACTAGTGTTGCAACTAGTGTATGGCCTTGACACATACAATCATGCCATGTGTGTAGGTTTAAGAAAAACAAAGTAGTGCTCCACGTTAGAAAGAGTAAGAAAATCTATTTTTTTACCATACTACTAGATTTTAAAAATATTCAAAAAAATAGAGTTTTTTACCAATTATAAGCAAAATTGACCGAAGTGTATAATGAATTGGGCCACTATTTCTTAGTACTTGGTATTTTTGTTGTATTAACTTACATTTCCACTACCCATTAGACATGAAACTTTCAATTTGATTGCAACTAGTTTCAATTATGAAGGTAGATGCAAACTACAATGGTTCATTTTTTGCATCCTTATAGACTTTCTGCAAAGTGTATTTTATTCAAATGCCACAAATGCATTGTAAAATCATCAATTTGAAAAAAATATTTATAAATTAAGATTGCCAACTTGAATAAGAATATTTATTGAAGGGTGAAATTCAGTAAACATACACCAATCATATAAATTAAACTTTTAAAGTGGACATATGGACTATAATCTAAGTTTTACATTAACATTCAAATGCATTTTTTTGTTATGATTTTATTTCAACAATTTTTTACGAGGATTTTGACACACCCCCAAACTCCTTGATGGATTTAGTTGTGAATCCAAAAGGTGAAAGCAATGGAAGGATAAAGAGTTGGGGCACACTTTCTGGTTCGCAGCACTTTGGGGTAGAGGGGCATGTTGGAGCTCTAGGATGGGGACTAAGAAGAGTGACAAGAAATTCAATTACTCACACGGACCTGCACAAACCAAACAACAAGGTTAGTGCGTAGTTGGAGCACTTTTGGTGCATGGACGAACCACAAGCAAACATGGATTCATAAAACTCACCAGGGCCCGGACTTGGGGGAAGCCACCACCTTCCCCCTTATAGTATTTTTTATGCCTAGCCACAGGGCCAACACCCAAATGTCATTTTGTCTTGGGACTCCGAAGTTGGAGTCCCAAAATTCCCGAAATTAGGATTCTCACAACTTTGGAGGCCCATAACTTTGTGTGAAGACCTCTAATTGAGGTGAGGTTTAAAACAAAGTTATAGCCTTCATTGAGAGCTTTTCAATGGCATGTGGCACATCACCTGCACGCAAGGAAATCAAGGCAATTTCTGACTTTTAGTGATTGAAAGTCAAATTGGCAATTTGATAATTCCCGACCCTTCTTTTGGCCATAACTTATGTTTTAAATGCCCAAATGTGTCATGTGAGCCCATTTTAGACATCTAAATTTTAAGATCTTTCCAATAGTATAAGGAACTATTTAATTCAATGAGTTTTGACCCCTACAATCGCCCTCTGAAGATTTATGAATCCATTGGGATTCCAACTCCCAAAGTGGGAACTCACTTGGGAGTGTGAGGGTTCATTCCTTCACACTTTCCTACACTCTTGAAAGCATGAAATGTGATTCCTGAACTTCATTCTTGGCCCACACCTTTGCTAATTCTTGCCTTAGTCACGAGCCCGAAGTTAGGGTTACGACAGATTCAATATATAATACATGATGGAAAAAAAATGGATTGAAAAAAATTACAACAAAATTTAACCAACAAATAATTATGGACTTTTGAATGACCAAATTTGGACCTTATTTTCAAAAGTCCCAATCTTGGTCATTTTTTATTAAATTGATATTTGTTTCCCCCTAACATGTATGTTAAAAAGTTTTCTAGATGGGTAGCCTTTTGCATGGATTTTATTAATTGATTAATCACCACATAGGCCCATTCAACATTGGTTTTCAATGTTTTTTTTCCATTATAATGTTAAAATATGGACTTTGGGATTGGGATTTTTCCCACTTTTGAACCACCCTAATTTGCATTTACCCATGATTCCCATTAGTACAACTAATTATGCCACTGTGTAAATAATATTTTTGTGATTGGTGTTTGATTATTGTATTAATGATATTCCATCACATTGTAACTCACAATATCATGTTCACATACATATCAAACCATAAAATTTCATGGAGGGTGAAAGTGTATTTTTGAATTAAAACTAAAATTAATGTGTGTATTTCATTAAACATTCAATAAGGGTGTACATATGGATATATCTCTATATAATTCAAAGTGTTTTATTTAAATTCATGTTTATTATTTAATATTTCATAATGAGTTATTTGTTAAATAATTTATTAGTTAATAACTAATATGTAATATAATTAATTAAAATGAATAATAAACTATTCATATGAATTCATTAATAAAATTTAAATAATCACTTTCTTAGTTAATTTAGATAATAAATAAATAAATATCTTTAAAAAATTAATTATCTAATAAAAATTATCTAAATTCACTAATTAAATAATTATTTAAATATTATTAATTAATTCAAATAATTTTGATGATCAATTTTTTAATTTAAAAATTAATTAAAGTATAATCCAAATTATTGTTTTAGATAGTTAGTATATAAATTATCAAATAATATTTTTTCTGGTTGTATACTTTACAAAAATTAAAATCAAACATAATGCATGTGGAAAAAAAAAATTGTAATTGCAATTCAATTTGTAACAAAAGTGCAATTAAAAGATTAAACCCATATTTTTATCTTAAAGATCTCATTTCACAAACTATATAAAGGAGGTGTCTTTTCTTGTATTCTCACATTAAAATACATGTGCCATTGTGAGATGAACTCATAAAAGCTTAACCCTAAAAGCAAAACAAAAAACAAAATTAAAAAATATACATGACCACTTTTTAATTCACCCTTCTTATACCTTCCTACCTATTTCCCTACTTAAGCAAGTAAACAAGTTTTTTTTCCCTACTTACCTAGGTAGGTGGGTAAGTAGGTAGGTTGGTTTGTAAGATCTTACAACTTACCTACCTATGGCTTTGTACCAACCTACCTAGATACTTAAATAAATACATTTATTTATAATTATTTTTTTTCCAAAATTCAATTAATATGCCACATGGAATTTTTATTATTATGCCACGTGTCATAATTTAAAACCATATAAAATGAACAATCATAATGGATAGTGGATATCAGTATTTCAAAAATGAATTCACCCAAAAATCCTGATAGTGCCACATGTTAAATTTTGATGAATGGATGAAAAGTGACATCAACATTATGGTTGTAATCGTAGGAGAGTTGCATAGTAGTTACAAAAGTTGTTGTGACAAAATTGTAATTGAATTGTAATGAGTTGCATTAGTGTATGATTATATGTATAATGAATTGCATCTTTCGCAACTTGTGCAACTTCTCCAATATAATGGGTGTAAAAATATAATGAGTTACAAATGGTCATTGCAACTCAAAAATTAAATTACAAGTTCAATTGCAAAACACCTCTATCCCTCATAGTGTATGTTGCATTGTTAGTGTTAATGTTAGTGTTCATTGGTTGTGTTGCATGTGCCATGGTGAAGTACTACCCCCACCATTGCCTTATGTAGGATGTTGGAGCTATTTTGGATAAAAATAAAATAAAATAAAATAAATAAAGTTCACTTTTTTTTAATAATTAAAAAAATCAAATCTCCCCATTTTATTCATTTTTTCCTATATATATATAAATTAATTATTTTTATTTTTTCAAGACAATTTGTTTTTGGGTTGTTTAATAGCAACTTTTTTTTTTTGGGGTAGGAATATGAAAAGGAGTTCAACGTTAATATAAACATAATCACATTTTATTTGTATATGCTTACCAAAAAAAATTAAGGAAAATTTTGTAAATATTTTTTAAAATGCTTGCATTTTAGGTTGTAAGGCACATTTTGGTGTTTTGGTTTATGATAATATGTTTGGTTTTTTTTTCTTCATCTTAGAGTTGCATTTTCTTGTAAAAATTGAAAATGACCTAATTTTTTGAAAATGAAAATATGATAAGTGAAAAAGCATGTGAAGTGTTCATGAATGATGTAATGGTGGAAGAATGTGAAATAAACCCTAGTTTTCAAACAAAAAAGAACAAAAATCCAAAAAGTAAAAAAATAAAATGAAAAAAAAACAAGAAGATTGCATGCTCAAACAATTTGAAAATCATGTGGTAGAAATTCTTTATGTTGGGTTTTTATGTGTGTGATTGATAACAAAAATGTTAATGTTCAAACAAGCCTTCAAACCATGAGAAGTATTTTTTGTTACAATAGTTTTGTTTTGTTTTGTAACTTTAAAACTCAAATGAAGAAAGGTCTCATCTTATAAAATACAACAAATGGAATAACGACATTGTAAAAACGTGTGAATGAAGACCATTTTATTATTGCAAAAATGTTTGAAGAAGAAGTGAATAGTCCATTGAAATGAAAGGTGGAGAGACAACTTGTTAAAACAAGATCAAATCTGTGTAGCAATGCAATTGTCAATTGTTTTGTTGCAAAATATCAAAGTTCTAAAAGGATCATATGGAATAATTTTTTTTTTTGAGGATATGGGCTTGTTGATTGTTAAAAATCATTTGCCCATGTAATTTGTGGAGAATATGTGGATGAAGTGTTTATGTTTGCATTTGTGTCCAAAATTTATTTTTCTTTTCAAAAAATAATTTTCACAAGAGATATTTTTTGAGTTGGTGGAAAAAATTAAACAATTATATGTTTTACCAATTTTGGCAAAACATAATTATACAATAACAAGTTTTGATCTTTGGTTGTCAAAAGGTGCACATGACATATTTGCCCTTGTGATTAACATTTTGGGAATTGGTTTGTAACCAAAACATGTTACATTTGATTTTTTTGAGGATATAAATATTTTTTAAGGAAGACTTTGGCCAAAAAATTGATTGAATTATTAAAAAATTAATATAACTTGAAAAATAGTATTTTTTTAAATGTGAAAGAGGAGGGATTTAATTTAAACACAATGATTGTTGCATTAAAATTTTTTGTAAATGGTGACATTTTAGGTTTGAAGGAAAGTTACAAAGGCACTTGCTTTACGCATGCATTTTCCAAGGCTTATCAATATGCTATGACATATAAAAAGTTTATAAAGACTTGACATATGTTTTTATTAAGATTGCACAAAAAGATCTATAGAAATGTATAACCTGGCCCAAAAAATCTACGAAAGGTCAACAAGAGTGGAACAAGGCATGTGTTGAATTTAGTTTGGCCCCAAGGGAATTGAAATTCTAGTGAAAACAAGGTAATTTTTCAATCTAATGTATTGTTGCAATGAAAAATATACGTGTTGTAATTTTTGTAATTAATTTCAATTAGTAGTAAATTCTAACAAATAATTTTTTCTTTTGCATATTTGGTAGCAAAAATATCTTTTTTTAAGAGGCATTGCAATTTCAAAATGTAATTGCTCTTTGTTATAGTAGGTAAACTACTATTAAGATCATTGCACAAGTGTTTCTTCTTTTGACATGACACATCTTTCAAATCATTGTTAATGTCCTCTCCCCTATTATGTTTGTTTGTGTTTTTAATTGATCCGAAGGTCATTGGTTGTTAAGTGATGTTTTAAAATATTCCATTTCCATTTGTTTGAAATTGAGAAAATAAATTGGAATTTTAATTTCTTTTAATAATTTTATGGAAAGGAAACTATTGTTTTTATTGAGTTAGGTTTTTTGAACTTTAACATTAGAAAATAGGTTTGTGGTGTTTTAAATTATTTTTTGAGATAAAGTATGAAGAAAGAACGTTCATAACATGTTTTTTATGTTGGAATTTATGTTCAAAAACTTACATTTAGTGTCTTCATTTATTGGCCTTGAGCAAAGCAAGGCCATTATTGAAGACTATGAAAAAGAAGACCTTGAATTCCATGTTGTTAAAATGTTATCATCATTTGCACCCCTTGAGTGAAAATGTCATTGTTGACCAAGGTTTTGATGAAAACTGTAGTTTGGGCATTTTTGAGATACAAGCAAGTTCAAATGAACTAGTGAAGGAACTTGTTAACAAGGAGTTTTTGACTTTTATGAGGTTTCAAGTGGATGTGAAAGATATCAAATGTCTTTTTCAATGATGGGAGAAACATGAATCTATGTTTTTTATAGTTGGATTCATTGTTCATAAAATCTTAAACATTGTTGGTTCACAAATTGAGTTTGAAAAGATTTTTTCTTTGGTGGGAATACTTCCTAATATTAGGAGATGTTTGTAATTGGAAAATTTAGATAAATTAATTTGTGTGAAAAAAATTGGCCCAATGACACTAAAATTGGTTGTAAATCCTTTTCTAATTTAGTGAAGTTAATTGAAGTTGATGAAGGTTTAGAGGCAAAATTAGAGAAATTTGAAGGAACATTTTAAAAGGATGAAATTTTGGAAATATATCTTATTATAGAAAAAATTGTGAAATGTTTTCATCATTTCATACAAGTTATTATGATTTTTCAATTATTTTTTACTTGAGATTTTTTTTTAAAAATCTAAATTTGAGATCCAAATTGTGAAAAGTGGATATGAAAACTAATTCTATCACATTTGTGAAAACCACCCTATTTGAGGATTGGCTTGATTGAAAATTTTAAAAAATATGATACCCTAATTGATTATTGTAAATCTAATTTTTAAAAAAAGAACAAAGCCGATTCTCTCAAACGTGGAGAAGAACCGAAATCGACAATCTTCATCGAAGGAAACCACCCTTTGTAATATTCTAGCTTGGAATAAAATGTCCTAAGCTTGAGTTATCTTTACATTATCACTTTGTATATAGAGGGTTTTGACATGGGTTGTTGGGTGGGCATAAAGAAACCCTAAACCCATCATTGTTGGGTGGGTATTAAGAATCCTTTTGGATCTAGTTCAAGGTTTAGATAATTGTAGCACCTAGCCTGGTTAGGCACTAGTTAATTACTTTGTGGAATTATTGAAAATTTTGCGAAGTTCGTGCCTAATTTAATTAAGGTTAGGGTTGGGCATAGGGTTCCAAACCCCCAAATTTGCTATACTGTACCTCCGCGCTCGTTTCACACCAATATTAATTATTTTAGGGGTACTGTGAAAAAAAAAAAATTATGAGGGGGGAAGTGCGAAATGTGAAACAAACAAAATTAATTAATTCTACGGTGTAAATGCGAAAAGGAAAAACGCTCAAATATATATTATAATTATATATATATTAATTCCAGGGTGCGAGCAGCCCCTTGGGGCGTGAAAAAAAACGAAAAATGATGGTAAAATAAATAGGTAAACGACAAATGAATTAGAAACAAACAAAATACAAAGAAAACTTTGATTGCTCCTGGAATCGAACCAGGGTTGGCCAAGTTTGACCAATTGCACCAATAGCAAGCAATCTGTGTGATTTACTTTTTAATTTTGGTTGTTTTTCTTTATTGTTTCTCCTTTCTAGTATTCTTCTTTCAAGTTTCCTACTCTTTTATCTACCTTCTGCTGCCTACGACTTGGACTCATTCGTTGCACTGTCGATCCAAGTCTGATCTAGTATGCTCGCTGCATCATAATCTAAGGGCCTGCAAAACAATCGAACACTGTGAGATCAGGTAGGAAACGAGCTTGAATCATCCCAGCTGTTTTCAAGCAAGTGGAGACGGATCAACCGTTCGAGCTTTGCCCAAAAGTTTTTTATCGATGACAAGCAATCAGTGAATTACAAAATCTAGGAAACAAGCATGTTGACTTTCCAAATCGAACCCATTGACATACCTAGATTCGACAGCTCGAAGCAATTCTGGGAAGAAAAACGGGTCAGGAGAGTTGTCAAATAATCAGAACCACTCACGATCAACCACCACATTGATCGATAGTTGGAATGATTCAGAACAAAGATGATGAAAAGTTCACAGAATGAGAACAGAGACACTGCTTTTTTTAATCTTGCCCACCTGAAATTCAACAAATTCTTCACACAAACTCGTCGGCCTCCCAGTCGGCCAAATCAGCCTCATCATCTAGCTCCATCTCCTCCAAGCTAGGGTCAGTTTCCATGTAGCCTTGCATCACTTCTTCAAACGGCAAACCTGCAAGCAGGTTGATTAACTTATAATGTTTAGAAGATAACCACATAACCACCAGATAACCTGATACGTAAGCAATTTCTCCCTAGCATCTTGTCATCTCCATTGTCTAACGGCAAACTAGCAAGCCTAGGCTTGGATAGATAGATTGCCACTTTTAGAAATGAGCTGAATTGCAACTGAGCTAGACAAACAAATTCGTTGGTGCTGAAATCATATCACTCCAGCTCCGCTTGACGCAAGTTGACAAACTACTATTCAAACTGAGCTAGGATAGTAACTTTGCAATGCACACAATTGTTCAAAACAAATGCCCAAGGCTTGAAACTCTCTATAGCTGCAAGGAAATAATCTTACCAGATAGAGCCAAGTCGGCTGGATCCCTGTTGCCATCAGGCCCCGCCACCACATCCTCGTCCCAAGATACATGATCTGGGGCCTCCATGTCCTTGAGGAGCTTCCGCTTGAAGCACTCCAGCATTGCCTTCCGCTAG
>Ga0116227_10000626_pt1 | contig 71014 bp, 52 predicted proteins | sample S1TSphgellanicum_FD_89693 | JGI IMG/M metagenome (GOLD analysis project Ga0116227, IMG submission 89693) | Host-associated microbial communities from peat moss isolated from Minnesota, USA - S1T2_Fb - Sphagnum magellanicum MG | ecosystem: Host-associated > Plants > Peat moss > Unclassified... | reverse complement strand
CTTGAAGCCACCTCAAACTGGGACCTGAACACAAAATGACTTACAACTCACTCTCAAAAACTCCAAAATCCTTGAGATTTTGGGAGACACATAAAATATATGTTTTCTATATCTGCTCAAAATTTCAACCCTATTGATGATGACCACAAAGAGATAAGTCTTTTCAAAAGAAACTGACTTCAAAACTGAGACTGAAACTTCAGATGCTTGGATCTCTCACAATACAAGTCCAAATGACATGAAATTTCTCTCACACATATATTGTTATATGATCTATAAGATCACAAAATTACAAACCCAAAAATTTTTAAACAAAGGAGATATGACCAAAAAACAGATCTGACACAAAGTTTTCAAAAGCTTTTAACTCTCACAATACAAGTCCAAATGACATGAAATTTCTCTCACACATATATTCCTATATGATCTATATGATCACAAAGTTACAAACCCAAAAAATCTTAAACAAAGGAGATATGACCAAAAAACCAGATCTGACACAAAGTTTTCAAAAACTCTTAACTCTCACAAAACATATCCTTTTCTTTTGAAACTTTGAGAGTAGAAGCGTCCTATAGTCTTCTATAACCTTTCCAAGTTTCATTTCAGGATACCTTTAGCTATTTACTGAAACAACAAAACAAACAAACAAGAAGAAAGAGTAGATCAAACTGTTATGGACTGACTACAAACAAGTGGAGAATTACAAGACAAAACAAGCTTTATTGATCCATCAACTGGTGTTGATTTATTGAAGGGTTGTTCCCCAGACTATTTCTTTTTATAACCCTGAACCATACTAGTCCCAAAATATCCTAGGCCATGATATTGCCAAAAGTATCCCAAAATATCCTAGGACATGACATTGCCCAAAGTATCCAAAAATATCCTAAGCCATGATATTGCCAAAAGTATCCCAAAATATCCTAGGACATGACATTGCCCAAAGTATCCCAAAATATCCTAGGCCTTGACAACACCTAGAGAAGTTTACCAATAAATGGTTTGGATTGTATAAAGTACAATATGTGTTACCAAATAACATTATGTTATTGGTGACTATTGAGAAGTTTGAAACTAACCCTATGTTGGTCAACATGAATAAGTTAAAACCTTATAACTATATGGAATCTGAAGTTCGAAAAAAAGAACAACATATGCCAGTATATTGGGAATAAAGTGTAGGTGGAGTTCAAGAGGTGAATTTTGAAACAAAGGAGGATGATGAAGGATGTCAAATACAAAAACCACAAATGAAAAATGATGAAGATAAATAATAAATCATAGATCCAGTGGTGAACAAAGTATTTATTTTCAATTTGTAGAAGACAATAATTGTAATAGTGTAGGATTTGGGATCAAAAATTTATAGATGATATGTCAGGCGTATTGATTGAATCACCAACAATATTTGCTAGGTCATTAGGAGTATTCGCATAATCATCAGAATTGTGGGCGCAATTAGCAAAAAAATCAATATAATCACTAAATGTGTTTTTATAATCAACAAAAGGTGTATAAGGTGAATGAAGTGGAGTTAATATAGATAATGTAGGGTGATTATGGATGTGGAGTAATCAGAAGATGAAATTTGTGAGGTTCATTCATAACAATGATGCTAATCACTTCCACGTGGCTATATAAGGGACACATAAACTTATAGTGATGGGCCATATTAATTTTGAGGATTATGTATTAATTAAAAGATGGCAGGCAGACGAAAAAATGAATGTGATGGGGTAGGATGTTCAAGGACGAGAAAAAACAAAGTAATTGTTGAAAGCAATTTGCATTTGTTATTGGAAGTTGTGCGCATTTTTGAAGTTTTGGAGTTTGCAAGAATATGAGTGCAAAAAGTGCAATTGAAAAACTTTAGCAAATAGTAAGGGAAAAGGAAGTTTAGAGGAGTGAGCACAAACAAAGGTAGGAGGAGGAAGCATAATTGTTGAAACAAACATAAGTAGAAGAGAGTTGAAAAGAGTAGAGAGAAAAGAAGTGTTGAATATTTAGTCGTTGGCTATAAGGTCACTACTACATTCATCATCATCTTTGGAATGTGCAGAAAGGAAGGCGTATAATGAGAAGATATAGTTTGCGTAGATAATAATTCAAGACATAGATATAAGTAAAACGTCTGTAATTGAATTTTTGTGCAAAAGCGGATGACATTGGCATGCAAGAGAACAAACAAAATCAGGAGCTACATTAATAAATTTAGTGTGCATTGAAAAATTGGAGGAAGATGAAGCTGAGGAGCATCATTTTGTGGAGGCACATACAATGCAAAAGGACACAAGGGAAGAAAATGTTATTGCGCAAGAAGAATAATTATTCACATAAGTGCAATTGAAATTACATTAAGCCACAAAGGTGTAAACAATGGCAGAAGCACATCAAAGGCTAATGGATATGGAGTAGCATGAAACAAAAGTGGTAGCGAAAAGAAGATGCACAATCTTGGATAGAACTACACTTCTGGAGAAAGGTATTAAAATTCCATATCTTGAACATTTCATGTGGACATAGATGAAACAAAACTATGACAAACATATAAAACGGATGGAAAATTGGAAAGATATTGCTGCCAAAGAAGACTAGGCTTCTAAAACAAGGCTTGTTCCTTTGTTTATGATGGGGTGGGAAGTATTGATGCCTAATGTTATGTTGGAATTTTTGAACACATTTTTTATCAAAGGCCAAATATCTACTTTGGGCATAAGGATAAGGTGTATGTAATTAGTAAACAATTGATGGTAGATGTTTTTGGAGTGTGTGTGGAAGGGTATGTAGAAGAACCAAAAGGACAAGTTAATAAGTCACTAGCAATTCAAGCATTTTAAACTTATAGATTTACACCTTCAAATTCTTTTGTTGATCAATGGAATGCAAAGAGTTTGGGTTTGCCATACTTTGTCAGATATCCTATCATTATATTTGTCATTTACTAAAGGGAGAAGGTACAATATTTTAACAACAAAAATGTTATTACATTGGTGAAAGCAGAGAAGGGGTAGAAGGTCAATTGGGCACATATTATATTCAATAGTATGCGTAGTGAGCTAGATAGGTGGTATAAATATGTTAAGGAAAATAAGGGGGATAAGAAAGATACACGTTAATCTGCTTTAGTATTGGCAAAAATCTTTCAATATTTGTTTGTGCATCAAAAGGACAATCCATACAAACCACTAGCCAAGGTTAAAAGAACTAAGGAGGAGATGTAGACAACACTAGAGAACCGAAAGAAAGATGCAATAGACTCTCCAAGAAGTGCTCTCAAGAGGAAGAATAGATTGACGAAGGAGGAACTTCAAGTTCAGGAGTGAAGAGGGAACATGAGAACATAGATTTGAGGGCACAGAAAATGATGAAGGGCAGAGTGGAAGCATATGCAGTACCAACAGTGGTAAAGGTAATGCCACCAATGGTATAGGTAGTTAGACAAACTACAACATTAACATAGATGACATCTCCACAAGAAAGACAACCAAGGGAGTAGAGGTAGGAGATACTATAGATGACATCACCACAAGAGAAACAACTTAGGGAGTAAAGCCAAGGAGTTAAAAAGGAACATGACATAAGGTTTCCAGAGGGTGAGGAATATCTGCACTTTGAAGGGGATGTATGTGAAGATTAGATGGAGACCAATGTAAATCTAAAACATTTACAACATTTACAACAACATTTGTAGTAACAACAACAACAACAGACATAGGAAGGTCTACAAGCTATTGAATTATAGATGGAAAGAGTGGTGACACAACCTAATTTTGAAGAGTTTAGACCAGTAGAACTACATGTACCACCTAGTAAGCAAAAATCTGTAGAAAGATTCCCATTTGAATTTGAATTGGGGAGAAAATGGTATAGGAGATGGGATCATCTACAGAAAGATTTGGAGATCCTATGACATAAACAAGTACACCAAAGTTTGTGGAGGAGGTAGTTGCGGAAGTAATGAAAACAAATAAGGCAATTGAATTATTTTAAACCACGGCAATTATGAGTTTGAATATGGGAAATTTGACTGTAGAAGTCAACACTATGAAAAACATATTGGTTATGGGGGAGAGGAGAAGGTAGTGTTATAAGAGGAATTAGATAAGGAGAGACACTTCTAAAAAAGGGTATAAGCATAATGTGGAAATCTAGAGGAAAAATAGGGCAGAGGTTGAGCAGAAAAATAAAGTATTCATTAAGAAATTGTAAGATGAGAATGAGGAGCTCAAGGGTAGCACATCATGGCTGAAGTCGTAGGATGAAAAACTACAAAATTTAAAACAAAAGGCTGAAATATGGTAAACCATAGAGAGGAAGTGGATAGAAACACTATTTCTACATAATAAACAACAAGAGGCTTTGGATAATCATGTGAAAAAAATTGATTAAAAAAAAGAAAGAGAAGGAAAATGTTATGACATATTTGGAATTAATAAATTTAAATAATGTATTTCTGTTGTAGTCTAAAAAACTTAGAAGGAAGATAGTAGAGGCAAAAAAAAAAAAAGTTAATGGAGGACAAAAAGGAGTATCAGAGAACTCTATAGCACTTACAAGCATAGTTGGAAAGGGCACAGGAACATAGGAAGATTTGGATCTAGCTAATATCAAGAAAAAACTAGAGGATTATGAACAAATGTTGCAGTACTATACATGGTTGAGGATGAAGAATAAGATGGACTCTGAGGCAGAATTTGAGAAATAGTGGGAGGTTTCAAAGGAATATTTTACAAGGGAGTTTGAGAAAAATTTGGCTCATCATAGAGTTAATGAAAGAATTTTAAGATACAAGTTGGAAGCTTATCAAAAGAATTTTCCAATTTTCAATTTTGGCAATCCAACAAATATAGAGGTATTGGGCTAAGATGAAGAGATAGAAACAAGGCCAATGGGACATCTCAAGAGGAAGAAGTACAAACTAAGGAATCATAGGACCTCAAAAGTGGAGCAACTCAAGAGGAGGAGGTATAACCATAGATACCATAGGACCTTAGAGGAGGGGGTTAAGGAAAAAAAATCCCAGAAGGAATTTAGGAACATGAAAAGGTGGAGGCTATTCCAGCACCAAAAGAAGAGACATCCAAGATACAACATCTGGACATAGAGCCATAATTTGAATTAATGGGGGAGGAAATCGGAATTGCAGAGCAAAATGTAGATATAAAACCATTAATTTATGTGTAGATTGGGATTACAGCACTATGGTAGGGGAAGCATATGTATACAAGGATGTAAAATATTATCATTTCATTTATATCATTTTACAAGGATTTTGGGGATGGAATCCAAAGTACAGAGGGGGTACTGTTAAAGGGGTAAGTTGAATATGTGATTCAGGATGAACAAGGTAATTAGGATAGGGATTAATCAAGGAATTTTGTTAGTTTAAATTTTGAATTCTTATTGTTTTGGATCATAATGATGTGACTTGATATGGTTCAAAAAGGGGAAAGTTTTGGAGAACAAAAAAAGAATAAGAAGATGAAACAAAGTCTTTTTTTGGAAAAAAAAAAGAAAAGTTGGAGGTACTTGTGGTAGAAAACCATAGATTTTGTTTTGATATAGCATAAATTTTAAGTGTTGTTTTGGGATTTTCTTCAATAAAACATGGGATTACGTTATAATTTGGATTCATGTAGCAATACAAAGAAACACAAACTTCTCCAGTGAATTTTATGTTCATCTTTTGTGTGAATTTTCTATAGTGTTAGATTATGATGAAATGAATTGTAATATGTTTTTTGGAATTTTTTTATAATGTATTTTGAAGTGCAGTTTCTAGTTATATGTAATAACTAACGCACCCCCAATCTCCTTGATAGACTTAACTACGAGTCTAGATGTGAAAACAACGGAAGGATAAGGAGTTGGGGCACATTCCCTAGCTCGTAACACTTTAGGGGTAGAGGGGCATGCCAGAGCTTCGGGATGGGGCCTAAGAAGAGTGATAAGTAATTCAATTACTCACATGGACTTGCACAAACCAAACAACAAGTTGGTTAGTGCATAGTTGAAGCACTTTTGGTGCACGGATGAGCCACGTGCAAACATAGACTCACAAGACTCACCACGACCCGGACTTGAGGGAAGCCACCACCTTCACCCTTATAATATTCTCTATGCATGGCCAAAATTGGGATTCCCGCGACTTTGGAGGCCCATAACTTTGTGTGCTAACCTCTGATTAAGGTGAGGTGTAAAGCAAAATTGTAGCCCTTAACTAGAGATTTCCAATGATATGTGTCACATCACCTACAAACAAGGAAATCGGGGCGATTCCCAACTTTTAATGATTGGAAGTCAAATTGGTAATTTGATTTTCGGCCCTTCTTTTAGCCATAACTTGTGTTTTAAGTACTCAAATGGGTCATGCAAGCCCATTTTAGACATCCAAGTTTCAAGAGTTTTCCAACGATATAAGGAATTTTTCAATCCAATGAGTTTTGACTTTTTCAATTGCCCTCTGAAGATTTTAGAGTCCATTAGGACTCATATTCGCAAAGTGGGAACTCATTTGGGAGTGTGGAGGTTCATTCCCTCAGGCTTTCTTGCATTCCCGGGAGCATGAAATGTGACTCCCGAGTTCACTTTTTGCTCACACCTTTGCAAGCCCTTGCCTTAATTGCGAGCCCAAGGCTAGGGTAGCAATAATAACCATGAATATGATGTTGGAATGAATTATAGTGTTAACTTTGTTGAAACTTAATATAGAAATAGTGAACATAGGTAGGTGAAATGAAAATATGTTATTATAGTAGTGTGAAATATTTTACAGGAATTAAAATTTCACTTTTACCAGTTCTACCCATGAGTTAACATAATTAGAAAGTGAAATGGTCAAAACCTTTTTGGACCAAAATTCATCGAACTTGAATGCAAAATAGATAAAAAACCAAACCTCATGTTTACAAATGTCCATTTGGAATCAAACTGATAGGTTAGCCGATTGTATGTTTTAGCTAGGTATATATAAGAAAAATGAGAGATTTTCCTGAAATAGGTTGAAGGAAAGTGAAAAAAGTCACAAAGACTTGTAGGACTTTTGCACAAAGTTGAATTGTAAGCATTTAAAGATGTTTGAGAAGGTTGTTTGTCAAGAAAAACACATTTTATTAGTGCAATTTTTTTTCTATTAGGATGAATGAAAGTGGGGGTGGAGTTTTGTTCCGTGCCCCACACTGAATGATTTCTATTATTCTAGAGACACCCCTTGCATTTTGAATGAATGTCCATTGTGTGAATTGTGGTTTAGTTGTAGAAACTATTTGACAACCTCTTGTTAGCATACCTATCACCCATCATGCATGGTGAAACATGCCAGGGTCTCTTCCAATTGTGTTATTCCTTTTTGTGAAGTTGTTTTTACTACAAATTGGTGCACTACTTGGGGTTTTAGAAGAGAATCTAAAGATGTTCAAGGAAGGGTGAATGTGAAAATTAAATAAAAAAGGCAACAAAAATTCAAGATGCCCACAAATACCTCTTCATTTTCAAGTTTGAAACACGACCTAAGTTCTTGCATTCTAGGTTTCACATGTCATTAAACATTTCCAAGTTCAATTTTTTGGGGGGTCCTTGAATTAGTTAAGAAGTTCAATCTTTAGAAGTTCAAAAGACACATGTTGCATCTAAGTTTTAGAAATGTGTCAATTTCCTATCCTACTTTGACTTAATTAAACATATAGGGCTTAATTCATGTTTTGTGATTAGGACCAATTAGGACATATAGGAAATAGATGGCATTTTTTAACACTTTTGTAATCCTTGAATTACATATAGTCTAGACTATATTTTTTCCAAGATTTGGATGGATTGTCTCAAGAATCTATTCCTTCATGAAGTCTTTGATTAGGGATAGTATTCCTTGATTTTGTAGGAATTTAACAATTTAATACTTTGTAGGAGATTGGATCCTTAAGTTCAAGACTTGCAATCCTCCAAAAGGACACATTGTTTGCAATTAGGAATTGGATTCCTTTCTACATTTTCATTTTGTTTCCAAGACATAAATAGTCATGCATGTCCATTTCTATAATTTCATTCTTGCATCCTTCATGTCTTCTTTTATAATTTCATTCCTACATCTTGCATGTCCTATTTTATAATTTCATTCTTGCATCCTACATGTCATGTTCTATAATTTCATTCCTACATCCTACATGTCTTATTCTATAATTTCGTTCCTACCTTAAGACCTTAAGATCACATGGGTCTTGTTCTAAAGTTTTGATTAATGCCTTAGGACCTTAAGCTCACATGGGTGTTGGGAGGGCATAAGTCTTGGACCTTAATGACTAATCGTGTGCATGTGTTTAAATTTGTTTTCCAACACTTATATTTGTCATGTTGTATTGGCAGGCAAAGGAGGTAACATTGAATATGCACATCATACTATTGGTAAAATCGATGCCTCACCATTTGTGTCCAAGGTTTTGCAAGACTCGACCAATAGTTGTTTGCTAAACTCAAAGGAGATCTAGTTGCTGGTTGGTGGAAAGGAAAACAACTCGATATGGTAATCTACTGAATTGTTGCCAATTTCATCTATAGGTGAAACCATCACTCCAAATGGCATGAACATAAGTGATGATGAAGTTTCCGAGCTCACCTATGAAATCTACTTTGAGAAACCAGCAACAATCTATTTAAAGGTAAGAAAAATTATTCGACAAGCATTTAATTTGGAAGATTGTCAATTTCTTATGTGTATTCTTGAGATGATGCATGAACTATTCCTTTATAGTTCTTGAGTTTAACAATGTTTAATTGCAAGATTATTTTTTTACTTACAATTGTCCAGTTCATGTGAGCAGAATGATGCATTCCATTTTGCTTCAATTTCCATCAAGACGATTTTTGTTGAATAATTCTTGAATTTAACAACATAAAATTGTAAGGTTGTTTTCTCTTATGTGCAAAGTTGCAAGCATTATGTGTTCTATTTTCCTTGTTTACAAAGGAAAACAACTTGCCCAATTTGTGACATCCCAATAACATGTTGGTAGAAACTAAAGCTTAAAATGCCTGTGAAGATCAATCCTTTGGTCTTATCTTTAGGAGCTGCATTTGATACTGTTGTGGATCCTACCATATGTGTCGATAAGAAAGGGAAAAAAATGAAAAAAAAAAAAAAAATAATAGAGAAACAAGAAGATAAGCACATAAATGAAGATGAAGAAGATTTTGATTTTGAGAATGAAACTAACAGTGAAGACAAACAATTTAACCTTGTCAAGTGGTGTGTAGAAGAAGAGTTCAAAAGAGGGAAGGCTAGATTTGTTAACACATCACATGAGCTAGATGGACTTGCGGAGCAAAACAAGTGGCCAAATGTGGCCATGCTTGTAGTAGACTCTAATTTACCAAAAAAAATGAAGAGAAAAAAAACTCTTACCTTACATGTAGAGTTGCCTGAATGTATTACAAGAAATAATGTTCTATGGTACCTACTCCAAATGAAAAGTTACCTAGGTGTTGTACAAGGAAAGATGGTCATGGATCAACAACTGATATGTCCAAAATAGTGAAAATGTTATAGCATTCTAGAAAGTAATTACATATGGTATGTAATTCATGACATTTTTGTACTGGAATATCTCTTTATAATATCTAAGGGTCAAAATGAAATCAAAGGAGCCACAAGTGTTACTTTACATTAGTCTTGCATGTTTTTTTTCCCAAAAATAAAATTTTCATATGAATGATTTTTTGAATGATTTTTTTTGCAACTTGTTATGAAAAATTATTAAAATTGCCCCAAAAAGTAAAAATAAACCATTTAAAAATAAATATGAATATGTAAAAATGTACATATTCCTTGCATATTCTATGTGACGCGCTCCCAAGTCCCTAGTTAGCTCTAAGTTGGGGCTGGGTCATTCAAGCTGCGGAAAGGCGGGGGACTCGAGGCACGTTCCCAGCTTCTAACACTAAAGGGGGTGAGAGGGGCGTGCTGAAAGCTTCGGGATTAGACTAGGAAGAGGGACAAGCTACTTAGTTATTCGGTCCTGCATCCAAATCCAACCAACAAGTTGGTTAGAACTCATTCTGCACACTTTTGGTGTTCGGACAAGCCACGGGCTACCTTGGACTCACTTGACTCACCATGGCCCGAACTTGGGGGAAGCCACCACCTTCCCCCATATAGTATTCTCTGCGTCTCACCGCCACACTTGCATCCAAATGGCATTTTTTCCCGAGACTCCCAAAGTGGAGTCCCGAAACTGTCCCGGTTTGACTCCCGAGATTTTGGGCATTCATAACTTCTCGTGCTGAGCTCAGATTGGGACGAGGTCTAAAACAAAATTGTATTTATGTTCGAGAGCTTTCCAATGGTGTGTCGCATTTCACCTGCACACACCAGGATCGGGTCGATTTGCGACTTTTAATGGTCGGGAGTCAAATTGCCAATTTGATTCTCGGCCCTTCTTTTGACCATAACTTGTGCTGAAAATGTCCAAATGGCCCATGCGAGGCCATTTTGGACATCTACACTTCAAGACCTTTCCAACGGTATAAGGAACACTTCAATGCAAGGTGTTTTGATCCTTGTAATTGCGCTCTAAGTTTTTGGGAGTCTCGGAGGACTCCCAAGTCCCATTTTCGAGAGTGTGAGTGGTGACCTCGCACTTCCCTCAAAGTGGGGTTGCGACACTATGTTTCATCTTGAGAAATGATGACAATTTGAAATCATACCAAAAAATGTTAATTTTTAAAGTTGAATGTAATGTAATATTATTTTATTTTATTTTTAATACATCATGTACATTATATCCCATTTATATGTGGTAAAACACTCTTGAAGTTTTCAAATTCTAAATTTTCAAATGTACATACTTTGAATTTTCAAAGTTTTAAAATTCCACATTTTAAAAATTGTGAATGTTTTTTTAGTGTGTTTTATAGGTTATTATCATTTCATATTTTTTACCAACTTATTTCTATTATATGAATCCTTTAAAATTCTTTTGTAAAAATGTCCCTTTTAAATGACAAATGTTTTCACTTTCAAAAGCCCTTAATTAAACCAAAACTTAAAATTGGATCAAATCCAATGCCCTTTGTGGCTTCTTTGACTATGTTTTGACCCCTAACCTAAATGGTTTTCACTTTCTCTGATGTTTGATATTGTTTGCTATGATATTCCTATACATGGGTGTGTAGTTCACAAGTGTCATACTATTGTAACTCAAGTGTCCTAGTTTGTTGTCCAGCTCCTTGCCAAAAGGTGCTTATAACTAAGTTCATGTGCAATTTGAATTACCACTAGCCTCCAATTGATGTGAACTACTAATCTCGTAGTAGTAGTAGGCTGATTAAGATGGATAAAATAGGTGAATCCTCAACAAGTGAGCATTGTATAATTATGTAGCCAAGATTATGGAAAATATCTAAAAGCACTAGAATGGGTAATTATGTTCAAAGTGGCAATTGGGGTGGTACACGGTTTGCATTATTTTCATGAGATTTGCCATAAATGCATTATCCACTAGGATGCCAATGCTTTCAAGCTTTTGTTAGGCCCTAACTTTGAACCACATGTTGAGCATAAAATTTGGATGGACTTCCTCTCGTTGCATAGATGAATTGAACATACAAGCCAATGCCCATTTGGAGCCCATTTCCCCTTTCAATTTGAGTTTTTTTTTGCCAATGAACTTTACCAAAATCTTTGTGTCTTCGGACATCTTGTGGATTATTTGTAGATTACATATTATAGATTATAGAGTACAATTTAATTCTTTACTCACTTGGTAGGTATTGGGATCTGAGGATCCATAACCTTATTGGGAGATAAAATGAAATTTGTGTATGTCATGGGCATTAATGCAGCTCAACAACTAGTGCAAAAGCTAAGAATTGTATTGTGTTTATTTCCTTGGGCCAAGTACTAAACACCAAAGTATTATATGCATGGAGTTGTAGATGAAAAAGACATGTGTGCTTCTTATGAAATGTTGAACCTACACTAAAATTAGTCATTATTCACTAACCTATTGACACCTAGAAACATGACCTTGTTGTATGGGTGAGTCTCAACCAGAAGTCCTGCAAAGGTAACGTGCTCTTGAGTTAGTGTGTTTGACATAAGAAATATTGTGCTAGGGTGGGTGCTTGAACATGTCATACAACTACTTACATTATAAAAATCATTGGAAATGGTGAAAGTTGACCATCTAAAGAGGCTCATGTCTAGGTTGCATATTGATTTTAAGTACACTGTAATGGATAATGACCACAAACATGAGCAAGAATAACAGTATGGCAATAGTGAGGAATCCTAGCTTGCAATCTTTTTAAGCCTTAACAATGGAATTTGAATCAAACCAGCTTGAGGGTTTACAACAATAGTTCATCAAAAAACAATTCCATGTTTTCAAAACCTCTAGGATTTCCCTAACACCATTGTCAACAACATTAACAAGTTAATTTTTGTTTATTCATGTGCATAAGGCCTAATGATGGTGCATAAACCTTTGAACTATGGAAAAACACCTAGCGGGTGCTTGGCATTTTTTTGATTTTGAAGGATGGAAAAATGCTTGGTAAGCACTAGACATTTTTTTTTATTTTGAAGGGTGGAAAAATGCTTGGTGGGCATTAGGCATTTTTCCCATTTTGAAGGATGGAAAAATGCATGGCAACCACTAGGCGTTTTTCAATTAAAAAGGATGGAAAATTGATTAGTGACCATTGGACATTTTTCCAATTTTGAATGAAGAAAAACAACTTGGCGGCTGCTAGGAGTTTGTTCGATTTATAAACATGAAAAAATGCCTAGCAATCACCATGTGTTCTTTCAATTTACAAGCATAAAAAATCCTAGCGACATCAAGTGTTTTTTTAATTTAGAATGATTAAAAAAATGCTTGGTGGCCAACAAGCATTTTTTCGATTTTTCATGTTATCAAATGTCAAGTGGCTATGAGGCGTGTTTTTTTTCAATTTTGAATATAATTATAATGCCTTATGATCACTAGGCTTCATTTTTGAATTTGAAGAATGTTAGAATGAAAGGCATTTTCCCTTAATGGTTGTATAAAATGTTGAGAAAACTTTTGGCGGCTACTAGGCGTATGAATCATGTGAAAAATAGATCAAAAGCCACAAGGATGACATATATTTTGGGTGAATCAACTTGCTGGACGCCATTTGCAATGGGGAAATAAACTTGAAGGACAATCTTTGTGCTTTCCTTTTAGAATTGTTGAAATGGTTTATGCACTAATTAGGTGTTTGTCGTATACTGATTAGATTGATTTAGATTCCATGTTGCTTGATATTCTCCTAGGATATGGCTGATGTAATCATATTTGGGAACAATGTTGGCATTTGAGATTCGGGAAAAAATGAAAAGGTGAAGATAGGATTTGGAACTTGCAAAGATCCATCTCTTATTTTGATATATGTTGCTTAAGGGGAAGAGACCTGCTCAGTGGTTTTAATTGAAGGTGTGTGTGACACCTTTGAGGAGCATAAGTTTTTTATCTCGACACGAATTGCTAGGTATTTCAAGTCAATTATTGGAATGGAAGTATTATGGCCTTTGAAGGATTTATTTGTGGATAATGTGATTACTACGGAGTTATAACATGTTGTGCTACCACATACAAGTGTAATAATTTGGGGAAAAAACGAGTTTGATGCCATGAGAAAAAATTATGCAAAGTTTTTTCAAAGAATGTTGATGAAGTTAAAGGTTTGAAAGATGTGAAAGATGGTTTTCATGATAGGGAGATTAATTTGGCAATGTGTTATATGTCGGACAATTGTGCAAAAATATTGAAGGGTTTGGATCTAATTTTGACAATCAAGAAGGAAGTGAAGAAACTGAAACAAAATATGACAAGAAATAAGACAAGGAAATTTTGGAGAGAAATTTGGAGCAATAGGAGCAAGTAATTAGACAACAAAATGAGGACGAACATGATGAAGGATATGCAGAGTTAGGGGTGTGAGTAATCCAAATTTTGCAAGAAGATGTAGGTTTTAGTGGAAAGGAGTTGAATGTAATATGTTAGATGATGATGGCGTTTTCATTGTGAAAGGTCTAGTGATAGCCTATGACCTTATGGAGGCAATTCTTAACGATTAGCTTGGTGAGGATCATGTTGGGCTATGTATTCTATATTGTCCCGGTATTGTGTCAACGGTCATGATGATTTAGAAGTGGCCATTGTCTTGAACTATTATTGATGGCTATTCTTTACAATAACATCTTGTGAAATATAGTGAAAGTGTTGTTCTAGATATTGATGAAGTGGGAGTAGTTGGTGTGAGGAAAAAAAAAAACTTTTCATAAAAAGAAACGAAGCATATGTGATTTTAAAGGTGCAAGTTCCGATATAGACAAGGTTTTGTTGAAAGAGTCTGTGCAAGATGTGAGCGTGTTGACGTGTCATGGGATGAATTGTTGTCAACATTTCCTTTAGGAAAAGATGTTGTTCTTGAGGCAAGAATATTGGAGCTTGTCATTTAAAGACTGGAGAGCCTATAGATTATATATTCCAAAAAGGCTGCATACAAGAAGAAACATTAGGTGATAGAAGTTTCTCATTGTGTAGGGTGTGGATATTTGCAAAACTGTTTGGTATAAGATCGTCGATGTGTCCAGGTCAACATATATGTTGTACAAATATGATAGCAAAAGAAGTTATTGATTTATACCACATGGGTAATAAGGGTACACATAAATTACAAATGTCAACAAAACAAGTGAAATCAAATGTTCAATCATTGATCAACTTGACGACATATACAATGTTGCATCAAATGAAGGGGATTGGAAATGGTTGACAAGATGTGTAATGTTTATTGCATGAATCTTGGAAGAATATTTAGTAGCAGAACAATTAGGTAATTGGATTGATGAATCGTCATTTGGATTGGTAGTGAAATTTAAAATGATCATATATTTAAAGACGTTAAGTTGTTTTGGCATATTTTTTCTTGAAACCTATTTTTATTTATGCTACATTTTGCATTGTCATAGATAAACAAGGAGTTAAGCATTGGAGGAATGTCCCAATTTGCTATGAATAGGTTGAAAAAAAAACACCATTTTAATGTTGATGTGTGAAAACAAGGGTAAAAAGTGACTGTATATATGACATGTCGTCCATGTAGAAATTTATATCATACATGGAGGATAGAGTTTGTTTGATAAAATGAGGAATTCCTATGCGTTATCCATGACAAAATGGATCATGCAAAAACTACTTTTCTAAGGCTACAAGTGTACAACAAAATGATATTTGGGCTTGGACAATTGCCTATTACTCTGATAGGTATGATAGCCCATGGACATGTGGATGAGAGATGTGCTCAATATTTGAATGAGTTGTGGCCAAATGATCTCGATTTCACAATCGAGCTTTGTTGCAGCTCTTTCGCACTTTGGAAGTAGCCTTGGTTGTATAGTCAAAACTATTGTTTGAAGAACCCCCACATAATTCATTTTTTGTTCATCTTTTGCAAGGGAAATCACATTGCATATGTGAATTACACATGTTGGACAAAATTGTTGGCGCCAAGCCTTTGCCGAAAAATTTGTTGTTCCAAATGGATAACTGCTTGAAAGATAACAAAAATTAGCATTTGTTGGCATTTCTTTCATTGTTAACTGTGAGGGATGTGTTTGAAGAAATGAAACTAGGATTTCTTGTTGGTGGCCATACACATGAAAATATTGATGGATGTTTTGGCTATCTATCAAAAAAAGTTAAGAGAATAAAATAATTATGTTCTGGTTATGAGGGCATTCATGGTCTCCTAGAAGCGACCATTTATTCTTTAGTTGATTTAAGAGATTCCAAATTTTAAGTCTTGGGTGGTAGGCTATTTGAAGGATGGTTTTGAGATGTTGGTAGGGCATACTAATATGCATATTTTCAAGTTTTTTGTTGATTCAACGGGCTGGCCTATTACGCAATATAATGTTTCTCCCACAAATCTTGTTCAAAGTCCCGTAGATGTGCTTCCAATTAGATTGTGGAAAGCTAATCTTGATGGGTCACCAAAGTTGCCTACGAACATGCCTAGCCCTGTTCTTTACTGCCCCATTTGGGGCATTGATCCTTCCAAGTTTGTTGAAAGACAAAAGTTCATTAATGTCGGTCTATCCAAATACGTGGATGTTTGGAAGGTTAGCATTGCACAAAATGTAACTTATGAAATGAAGATAAAGCCCTATGTTGACTATTGGGAGGGTATTTTGTTACATTTGTCAAGACCCTTACCATGTCAAAGTGCCATTCTTTTGGAGGGGTTATGGTTGTTTAGCAATTAGAAATCCAACTACTCCAAGGTTTCGTTGTCAACCGCTATTGATGGTGTCAATCCATAAAACCCAATTCAACACCCTTATTGTGGGCCCAAAAACATTAGGCCTTCAATTGCATACACCTTGTTTAAAAATCTTAATGATGGGGATTTTGTTTTTGTCAAGCCACATGATCCTAGCCTTTTTCTTGTTTGGATGGGAAGAATGTAAGGTGATGTTGTGAAAGATGAGGAAAGTGCATTTTTCAAAATGGTGAAGGTTCAATGTTGGGTTCATGTGAAAAAGGGTAGAAATTTGGATGAACAACATTTGTATGAAGATTGCTAGAATTGCAAGTAGAAATATAATTTTGCAGATCCAAAATAGTGGCTTGATATTTCATCTGTTATTTTTTCATGTCCAGCTTGAAAAAATTATCAAACAAGAATCAAATTTCTATTCCCACTGCTTGTGTTATTAAGGCTAAAGTAAATATTGACGTTGCTAATGCATCTAATAATGTGTGAAAGATGTTTTGAGCATGGAGGAAATTGTGTTTTTGATTTCTCATAACCTTTTATATGATTAAATTGATTTCAATGGTGTTTAATCAATTTATTCATGGTACAAATTATTTGTGTATATTTTTGGACAATATTGATCAATAATCTTTTTTGTTGCATTTAAACCCTAATCCTTGGTGGTCACTAGGCATCCTCTTTTCTCATTCTTGACATAAAAATTAGAATTTTTTAATAATTGTGTTATGTTTTTATGTTTGATGAAGTGTATTGTTTAATCAATTTTTTTGTTGTAGAAAATTTTGTGTACATTCTTGGACAATCATAATGAGTGATTTTTGTTGTTGCACCTTAACCTTATTCCTTAGTCGCCACCATTATTATATTGTTAATTTTCATGGCATTGAGTTAAATGTATTGTGGATGGTTGATACTTTCTTTCATTTTACCTTAACCTTCATTTTTGGTGGCCATTAGTTATCCATTTTTTTTTTCATGGCATAAAGTTTGAAAAATATTGAAGAATTTGTTTATCGTAGAAAATTGGATACTTGTTATCAATATTATTATATTTTTGACCTTAACCCTAATCCTTGGTGGCCACTAGATGCTTGCTTTGTCTTTCATGCCATTGGGTCACCTTGATTTATTAATGATTTTGTTATTGTATGAGAAACAACTTTGGATCCATAAGCATTATTGCGATTGATGAATTGCTTCATGTCGTGTTTAGTTCTTTGTAATTTAGTAAATATCATGGATAGGAGCATTGACTTCCACCTTTAATAATGATTAACATATAATTTTCACTTGTTGGGCATAAGACCAAAAACAAAATTGAAACAAAATTATTTTTACATGTGCGTGTTATATTTTTGAATGATTGTTGTTTTTACTTGAATATAAAATTATATTTGTTAAATCTGGTGGCCACCAAATGAAGTTTATACCATCCATCAGGTTGGGTAAAGTTTTAAATTAACAATTTAATCCTAAATTAACTAAATAAATGTTCCTAGAATCTCATTATGAAAGAAGGGGATTTAAAACTAATTTAGATTCTCGGCACAGAAGAAATGATATATATATTTAAAAAACCACCAAATTTCCCTCTAAATTTACTAATGACTAGTGTGGCCTGTGCCGTTGGCCCAAGTGTTACCATATCCCTCAACTGATTTTTCCTTATAAAACCTGGTTTTTGGGAATTTATTTGAATTTGCAGTGGCAGAAATCACTTTAAAATCAATATCTACCACATTCTGAATCCAAATCTTACCAAATAAAATTGGTTAAATCCTGCTCATCAAGATCTTTCCAACAACATCAAATGCACATTCCAATTCCTCCAAAATTTTGATCTATGATTTAATTTAATTTTCAGTGAACTTTTGCACCACAAGTCCAAATGTCATGGAACCAAGCCCATGCACCCCCTCCTCATCGAAAGCTTTCCAAAGACACCAAGAACACAATCTGAAGCATCCCAGTTCGGTGGATTTCATAATTACAAAATAAACTACCTTCCTTCATAGAGATAGATCTCCTTTGAAGGGAAGGCTACATTTAAGGCCTGGCAACAAATGACCAACCTTCCCTAAATTCTGCCCCATAAATCCCCTGTTGGAAAATGGGGTATGTTTTCATGACATTCCGAGGGTGAGGAATTCCAAGCCCTTGAGAATTCTGTGTATTTCTCGACCCCCAGCTTCATAGACTGTTGGGGTAGCCCAGTACTTCGTGGAAAAACAGGATGATTTTGTGCCTAGGCTTTTACCCAACCCCCAAAAGAGCTGAAGAAAATTTCTTAGTGTATTGGCAGGCCATGTTCTAATCTGAAATTTTCCATCTGCTAAGGGATTGGGTTATTTTGTTGAAGTGGGTTCTTGGGTTCCATGGTGAGATCTTCCTTATTTTGAGTGGTTTCTTCCATCTTGGCCGAAGAAAGAAAAAGATTTTTTTTGTTGCATCTTTACAGCCAGTAATGTGTTTGAATGAAGATACTACTGGAATCGGGCCAATGCTTGCCTCATGCTAGCCCTCCTTCCATAATGCCCTAGACTTGGGGTGTTTGTGTACATCTAATGTCACTATATGTTGGAATGCATAAAACATACATATACCTACATCCATATTTTGTTTAAGTTTAACCTTGCATTGTTGTGGGCTCCTTATTTCATTGTTAAGGCCATCAAAAAAATTTGGCATCAGGAAGGCATGCTAGCGTAAGGTAAAGCCCAGGGTGGGGGCATTCCCAAAATAAGGGGCCTAGGCATTTTGGGAATTTCGACCTCCAGCCTTTACCCCTCATAAATTTTATGTTGAACTATATTATGAACCTACCCATCCATACATCACACAAGGTGTAAGAGGGGAGGGTTCTTACACCTATGCTTTAAGAGTGGAAGGGATCTTATGCCTGCTTATAGGTGTGAGATCCCTCATCCTCTTTTCTAGGTAGGAATTCATGGATAAAAGGTGCCCTCTAAATACACTAGAAATTTTCTTTGGGTTCTTTTTGAAAACATAAAGCATCAGCATTTTTTTTGTCAAAAAGTTTCAATCACATTACAAAAATGCAAATGTCCTCCATCTTAAAGCAGTAGCTGTAGGCTTAGCTACTTCCCAACTTTCACCCTTTAAAGACACACCTCCCATCATCACAGTTGATCTATTGCAAGCCCTCGATTTTTGATATATAAATATAGGCGACCTACACAGGTGATCAGTTATAGACATGGAGAGATTTTCACACCTACTTTGAACCAACTTAATGTTCTGTTGCTTCTCCCTTTTTCTTAATTTTACACCTTTGTACATTTTCCTAATCTATGGTGTGTTTTTTTTAATAAAGCTTTACAGGACTTTAACCAGTAATTTTTTTTTAATGTATGTGAAGCACATGGTATCATCAATAAAATTTTGGCATCAACAGAGGATGGCACCTTACATGAATGGTTCCCCAAAATGAGGAACCTTACACACAAGGTGCCTCCTCTCCTCATAGCCATCTGTCTGTAAAATCAAAATTCTACTGATTCTTTACGTCTAGTAATGACTTCAAATGGGGCTGTCCAAGATTTGGTCCAATGCTCAACTCCCACCTTGCATGGGACCCTCATTCTCAGAACAGCCCCATTCTCGGTCCTTACCCCTACACATAAAATCACCCCTACAAAAACAGGCAAAAGGTTTTGTTTCATGGGGGACATTCCGTGTGTAATGGTCCACCTCTTTATGTCATCATATGTCTACCGTCCATTTTCAAAAAGTTTATTGGTCATACTTACCTGTTCAGTCTCTTTATGTTGAGCAAGGCCCTCAGACAAGTACAAAACTAGAATGTTGTCCTGCCCTTGACTGCTGCCATGCACAGGCTCTTATTCTGGTGCTGCCTTCATCCCACATACTCCATGCAGTTTGACCCTTATTTTGGTAATGCCCTCATCCTGTGGGCACTTTTCTAAAAAATTTAAAATAAAATAAAATAAAATAAAATTTTAAATTAAAAAAAAATATTTTGTGACCTACCCAGATCATTCACAAGAGGCATTAGCTAAATTTGGCTCCATGTCAGAGCGGAAAGTAGAAGAACCCTGCTATATTTCTAGTGTAACTTATTTATTTAATTAATTAAAAAAGCGTTATTGTAGGCACAGGCCTTAATGTAGGCACACTAGGTCACTGCCTAGTAACCAACTGCTACGATCACGTACCAATTTCAAAACCCATGCGAGAGTGTCAGTAAGCACATTCTGGAGATCGGAGCCCATTGATGGGGACGGCCACTCGAAACAAAACCAGGATCACTGTACTCTGCAAACGTCATTTATGGCTACACACCAACAGAAGCTGTAGTAGCTCCAGAGATTTTGATTAACTCACAGAAAAGTACAGATTTGTGGGAGGCATCTAATCATGAGCCATCATGAGATCTGACGGAGCCTTGGTGGGGCAGTGCACCCCGTTCAGCTTATTAAGCACAAGGGGACTGACAAAATTGAATTTAATGCAATTAAATGTAAAGGCACACCCGTTGAAGGCGATCTTTGATTGCCAAAGAAAACCGCGCACTTCAGATCTGTCAGGAGGTATTTACCTGATCCAGGGAAGATGGCACAAATTGATTGTTTCGGAACAATCAATTCTCTTTATGCACCCCCTCAGTAAAACCAAAGAAGTTGTGTAAAAAAAAACAGCTACAAATTCTTTTTAAGGCTCCATGCAATTTGCATGTGTTTTTGCATGCGCAAAACCCACATGCAAAAAGACATGCAACATTTCAAGTACGAGTTCGCCAAGGCAACTCTTAATAAAAAGAATTCAAGGCTCCCATTTGAACAATCTCATTGGCCACAAAAAAATTCTTCACCTAGACACAAGCCTATGACATTACAACATTTAAGTACTGTTCACCAAGGCAACTGTTCACATCTAGACACACAAGCGTATGAAACTATCCAAATATTTTCAGTGTCAGTTTACTAAAGATCAGAACTTTGCAAAACAATCCAAGGCTCCCATTCTAACAATCTCATTGACTGTATAGGCTTTTTTTCACCCCAAGACACAACCCTATTTCGCAGCAGTACATTTGTGTATGTTTCATACACTAATAATACTATATGACTTATCTGTATATAGACAGGGTTAAACACCAGATACATATACCCAAATCAACCCAGATAACCGCACACAAATGAGTAATTCCAAATTCATACAGGCAGGGATAGTTCTTCTTGCAAACTGAATCTAATGGGCAAATTAAATCCATCTACACAGAAACACAAGAAGTTCAAACAATAGTCTGATTCAAGATTTTCAAAACGGGACAAATAAACAGTAGTACAATATGAAAATTAAAGAACCATATGAAAAGGCATCTCTAGAACAGCAGACCCCTAGAACCCATATGAAACTATAACAGATCACTAATTAAAATTTGGTGAAAACAAAGTGCTCAGTCAAATCTTACTTTGATCACAGATGTGGTGAGCTGAGGTTTAGACAGTGACTTGTGTAACTAAGAGCCAAGCTTCTTCAATGCCTCCCAAACCCCTGTTGAGGTTGTGACTGAAATTGTAAATTTGATGATCATGGTTTTACTTTGCTTGCAATGTAGAAGGTGAGTCCCAACCACTACTCTGCACCACTAGTGTACAAATGTGTATGTACTCACTCCTCTGTTTCACTAGTCACGGACCAAGGTTTAGTAAGTAAACTTGTTTCAACTTTCAACTTGCACTCTTACCTTCATGGAACACAAAATTTGTGGGACTCCAAGTAGACACCCCCACCCCCCTCCCTCCCTCAGGGTGGACGCTGGTATACTGCCCCTGGCCGAAGGTCTTCTAATGAATTAAAATCCCTGAAACTCCCCACCTCCCGCAGGCCTGACCAGCCCCTTCGTGAGAGAAACTCATGCAAATCCTCATCTGTGTAGAGAGTTCTATTCTCGGTGCTGCCTGTCATACGCCCATCATCATCGTACAAGCACACCTTCACTGTAAACCCTGAGCTCAACAATAATCATTTTGCAAGAAAAAACATCAGTTTCATCTGCACATACAATAAACCTCTTCTACATGTCTCTTTTCAGTCCATACTACTGATATTCCAGTATATGGTGACAAAGTGACAAGGTTGAGGGTTTAGGCTAGTCTTTAGTCATTAAAACTCATATCCTCCAGATAGAACTACATATCTTCAAAACCCCTGTTGAAAATTGATTATCAACATCCTCTCAGGTTGTACACAGAGAGACTTCAACCAAATGACATTTAGGACTCCTTAAAGTCACCAAGAAATCACTGTACCAAGATATACAAAGTTTACACTTGAAACATGCCCATGACTCATTGAGTCTGCAACTTGCACTTTTGTGGTTGCTCTGACTTACTGTGCTACCTGATCTAAGGAGGATGACATGAATTGATTCGGGAACTCTGCAAGCAGTGCCCAGAATCTGCAGAGCATTGCTAGGCTGGTCTGGTTTACAGGGTTACATAATGATTCCCAATCAAAGACCTCTATGACCCAGGAAAGTAATCTGTTGCAGAGAACACTTCACCAAAAGGGGGAAAAAAACACTTCTGATGAAAGAATTCAGAGGCATTAGCAGACAAACAAAACAATTGGAGTGAACAGAAAAAGGTGAGAACAGATGTGAACAGAAAAAAGAAACACAACAATGACCCACGGGCTTATGTCAGAATTTATGCTTGCTCAATTGGACAAGCTGAGTTTCTCAAACTAATGGGAAAAGAACGGTGGCACATCTAACAGGAAAAGAATGGAAGCCAGACTATATACATCTTACAGGTAGACTGGAGCCTCTTGAACAGGGACTGATACTAAATGAATGACACTCAGTTTTATTCAACAGCCTTTTGGAAGACTGGATGCAGAACTTGTCTAAGAAGCACGTTTCACTATATGAAAACTTACAGGTATTTGTTTTAAGTTTACTATTGATGATAATAACAATGAATGTGATAAGTCTAAATCAGAATGAGGAATGTTCAGGGACATGCCTGGGTCCAGATTGAGAGAATATTGCCCAGGTGGCATGTCCCGGCTCAGCGGTTGGATTACCCCCTCATCATCTTCCAACCAAAACGGCCGCCGTGTTCGGAGCCCAAAAGATGTCTTGACAGACTCATTGATTGATTTAAATGGCCCATCTACTCTAATCCGTCGTGTCATGTCCCCGAACTTCACTGCAACAACTTTTCCTCCAGATAATTGGCAATCTCCACCTGCATTACTCCACAACCATTTCAACTAAGAAAGAAAGCAGCACCCTTTACTACTGCCTTTCATAAATGGTGGTTAATTGAAAGCAGCTGCTCTCTTTATTTTCTTTGGAATACTTCCTCTCACTTCAAACTGCTCCACGAACAGATCCATCAACACATTTTGCATTGTTTACTGTAAAGTTTCATAGCAGCTCAAACATTGTTTCTGATAATGATCAGTGAGTGCATTGCCTTTGATGTTAGTGACACTAGGGAGTATCTAGATGGAAGTTAATAATAATACAGAAAGCTGGAACCCATGAACAAAAGAAATAGAACATCAGTATTCCCAAGACAGGCTACACACACACACATTGGCACACATGTAGAAAGACTACTGGCAGAAAGACCAGAACTGGGCCTGAGACTTTTACCAATATTTCACTTTGTTCCATGCAAAAAACTGACAATAAATCTTCTGGACAGAGCATGCTTGGAACTTAAGGTTGAATCCAGCTCCTTGTGGTCAACTCCTTCTCATCAGGAAGCATAAGCATGTGTGTAAGCATGTGTGTAAGCACAAGACTGCATGTTTGCCTCCAGGCCACATGCTTACTTGCTTCTTAAACCAAACTTTCAGAGGTACTCCTCTCAAAACTGACCCACCTTGATTGTTAGAATGATGGTTAGGCATCAGTAAGCCTGCACAATTGAAATGGAATCTCTTGCCAACCTTGAGTGGTCCACATTTTTGAGAGAAAGCTCCTACGAAGTTGCAAGATCACAAATAATATCTCTTACCAGCCATGGTTCCAGATATATACTCATGACCTGGCCTCTCCTGGTTGATATCAGCAGGTTGTGATCTTTCAATTCTAACCAAACTTGACTAAGTATTTTAGAGACACTCACTGGGACACTCACCCTAGTGGATTGTGAAAGTGACAAGATGGATCACAGAAGAATTTTCTGATGGAAGCTTTTGTAATGTTGTCAATAGTAAACCCCAGAAAGAGAGACCATGATCTCACCATTAGCATTTGTATCTCTCCAACTCCAAGTTTGTGGAACACCACCGTTTGTTATGAAGGTTGGGGGGGGACCACCAACAGCATCAGCTGATGGTAATGCTGCTGTTGGATGACCATTACGGTCCAACTGGCGCTCCACATTCAGCATTCTAGCAGATCCTGCCACCATATAATAGCCCTAGACTGATCATCCATACACTCTCATTTCTCTAACACTAAGTCATGGCAACAGAGACAGCAGTGCACAGTGGCAGTGAGATTCACAATGTAAGATTCAAGACATCTGTTCATTTACTGCTTTATGACTGAAAGAGTACCAACTCAAGCCATGCCACATCTTCACACCAACCATACTGATCTTTGGACAACAGTGAAAGTTACAAGCTATCACGGAGTCTGTTCTTCAGTGATCATATGACCTATGAAGAACACCATGTACTGATGAGAAAATAATTTCAACAGATGGAAATGCTCGAGAGTTCAAGACCAATCAACAAGCTCAATCACAGGACCATCAATGCCAAACAAGCAATATAGAATAACACAACATTTGTAGGATGGCTCTTGTAGTTGTGAACAGTCTTTAATCATTTGAGTAACTGGTACTATCACATGAATGTCCCTGTTGCAGTGCCAAGGATTTCAGTCAACTGAAATACTCCTTTGCCAATGCACTGGACACCTCTTGTCTTAACAAAAGGAACCCACAAGTAACCAGGAATATAGGAACAGTTGTAAAGAACAGAACTTATAAGCTCACACCACCATGGCTATGCTCCTCCAAAGGTGGTTAGAAAGGCAAAGGATATTCTTTGCATGGTTTAACAAGCAAGCAGTTCAGGTCTTTTTTACCAAATCGTTCTACCCAGCATCGTAGTTTCTCTTGAACAAATGGTGCTATGGTTCACAGTAAGATTGGCCAACAACTCTAGACCAGCCTCCTAGACTGAAAATAGTACCATGAGAACCCAGACCATATCAATGAAGCAAACACCAAAAGGTGATCAGGCAGCAAGCCAGATCAAGGCTTGACTGATTGATTGACATTTGACTGCCCTCTGGCAAGGAACACAATTGCCACATATGATATTCATCTTTTACTCATGATTATGAGTTTTGCAGAGAGTTTTCTCATGAAATCTGTAGAATCTTCCAGGAAGTTAATAAATGGGTAAGTGCGGCTTCATAGCAGAGAAAGTGGTTGTTAGAACATAACAACCATCAGAAGGTGGTAATGCAAGAAATTCCTACTACATCAGGCAGCAGTCAAGTAAAGCATTTTCTCTTGCAGCAACAAACCCAATTTGTAACTTAAACCCAATTGCACATGAAGACTCAACAAATATTATAATTTACAGACATGCCTACACGAGGTGTCAACTACAGTGTCTCTTTTCTTTGTTCTCACAGTGTGACACAACCACATTCTTTAGGTGATGATCTTGTATGGAACTAATGACAAAAGACTTGCAGAAAGCATGACATACTGCACCTGGCCAGCATCAATGTCTAAAATTAAGCTGGACTTGAAACCAGAGAGGAGCAGATCATAACATTCTAGGCAGCCTTTTGCCAATTCGCATTCCATGATGCTTGTCACAAGTTCACTGTCTTATGGTGCATTCCATGTGCCTTGCATGTTTTTTGCTTCCAAAGGACTTCATAGATGGATGATTGCATGAGATTTGTTTGTAATATGATCTGTGCTCACTTCCACAGATCTATGTAATGGCAGTCAACATCCTGTTCAGCAGTCCAGCAGAACAGTTGTTCCTGATCACTTCTCAAAACTTCCCACCAGCAGCAGACTTCCAAGGTCTAGAGATCAACCTCAGACATGGGCACACAACTTTCAAAACTTTTCAACATCTGTACCTTGTTGCAATGCATCCAGTTTGGCAGGGTTGCGGTATGGGAGGGACTTGGCACGCTCACTCAGAAGCTCCTCCAGGTCTTTGAAGCATGCAACTTTGGATGTGCCTTTGTCTTGAACCTTGGCCTTCTTGTACTCTTTCAGCAGATTGCGCCACTTATCAGTGCACATGGTAGGGGTGCGGTCATACCCTCGCTCCTTCATCTTTTGGGAAATTTGCTCCCACAGATGCTTGTTACTCTTGGATGTGTTGAACATACTGTCCATCTCCTTGCGGTATGCGATCAATGCCTTGATCTCGTCCTGCACCCATGTTTCCGCCCTCTTTTTGGGAGCCTTGATCTGATCATGATCCTCACTAGTTGCGTCTGGCGCTGGAACAAGAAGCACCTGGTGTGCAGCAGTTGCCAGCTGCTGCTGCTGCTGTGAGGCAGAAGAAGGAAGCTGTGGGAGGTGGTGCCACAATAATAAATATATATTTTGTCACTACATGTCCATCTCCTCCATTCTTTCTCTCTCTTTATAAAACAAATCTCTCAGGTCATGGGTCTTTACAATATATGCTCTCTCTCTCTCTCTCTCTCTCTCTCTCTCTCTCGTGTGTCTCTATGAAAACAACACCCATCTTCATCACGTTCTTCGGAGCTGGACGTAAAAACAAAACTGCAAATGCACTACCAAAGAAAAGATGATACAAGAAAGATAGGTAAAGGAGGGGGGGACATGGTGATCATGCCTGATGTTGCACTCGATCAATCTCAACTGCCTCTCGCCAGCGGCTCTCACCTTCGAACATCTTAACGAGCTCGTTAATAATTTTGCTGTAGTTACGTACTTCCTTGCTTGCTTGCTGCAGCAGTAGAACAAAATTTTATAGGTAGTCCTAACAAGGCCGGTTCTTCTTCTCCGTCAAGGGTTTAAAGCAAGTGTGCTGTACTGAGGCTCCTCACTGAAATCGTCATCAGGAGCATCAATGCTCCAGCCCGGAGCTGCGGCACTGAGAAAGTACTGTCTGAAAGAAAAACACCAAAGGTCAGGAAGAAGAAGAATGAATTACAACAGAGCAGCTCTGCACACAGGATCAGGTTGCAAGTCTACTCTTCACATTTGCAGATTGAATCTGCATGTCAGAAACAAAAAAAAGTAGACGTAACAACGTTCACTGCATGAAGTTTCCTCCATCAAATCCGTTCCACGAGAACCAGGAGAAGAAGCTTCGACAAAGAAAGAAGTTCCTACGCAGAGTCCAGACAAGGGATCATTATCGCATCATAGAACGGATCATGTAACCAATATACTAAGACAAGAGACAGCCATTAGAAGAAGCTCATCATCTTAGGTTGATCGAAACGGCTGCAAGGCAGATTGCTCTCACATTCAAGAAACCGCAACCGAATAAAAAAGAAAAAAAAAGAAACCTACCAAAACAAAACATCCCGCGCACTCTTCATATATGACTTGATACCAGCAGCAACAGCAACAGCAGCGTCCTCGAGTAGTTGCAGCAGCAACAGCTGTTCAAATTCATAATGGTCATAGAAAGCTCGTTTGATGTTTTCATCAAAAAGCAAGCACGCTTACAAGCTTGCTGGCTGCTACACCTACTGGTGGAACCAAATCCACGGCTGCAATGTGAAAAGACTAAAACAGTAGTCTACTGGGAACGGATCTTGCTCGGAGGAGTCGAAGATAGAAACCGATGATACCGGCTGGAGCAAGCAGAAGAAGAAGGCGGCGACAGCAGTAGCAGAAATCTCATCGACAGCGACAGCATCAGCAACTCCTCAACAACCCCAAAAGAAGATCAACACCAAAAACAAAACCCCCGGAGCACATCACACAAAAGCGAGCTCTGTCTTTGTGTGTGTGGAATGGTTTGCTTGCTTGCTTGCAGTGGGGGTGGGTGTTTGGCTGGCTGTCCGCGCGGGTGAATGGCAGGCACCGCCACAAATCCGTTCTAGCATTGCCAGTAACCCTGCTTCCTCCTCCTCTTCCTCCTTCTCGGATTCTCTTTCTGTGTCTGTCGCTCTTTTTTCTCTCTCTGTGTCTCTCTCTATCCGCCGGTCGCCCATGCATGCATGACCGGCGCTCCCGGGTTGGCCGGCCGGCCGGCCATCCGCGCGAGGGGAGGCAGATGTTGCTGCGGTTTTGGTTTTTGTCCACTGCGTGGTCGTCGAACGTCCCGAAACAAAACGAGATCGTCAATTTCTGTAACACACTTGTATAAATTAATAACCTAATTAATTTTGAAATTTTCATTTCGACAAATGATATATTCGTTAAAGGAAGATTCGACATTTTCTGAAAACATTATAAAGGCCATATTCTACATCAGGTTCCAATAGGTAGCCCAAAAATATATACTGATGCTTAGATGTTTTTACCTTGGTAAAGCACCAGCAGAAATGTGTCTCTGGAGGGCCCATTACCAAGTAAACATTTTCCTCTGCAAAAAGGGGCGGTGGGTAAGTGTTTTGTTTTTTCAAAACATCTTGCCTCTTTTTTTTTTCAAATTTTCCCCATGATACTCACCAAGTATCACAAGAAAAAGAGAAAAAGAAAAATTCTACCAAAGCTTTATGGGGGTATGGGCTCTCTCCTTGGGAGTTGGCAAACTTATATTTTGCATATAGCCAAATTTGGCTACATCTGTCTAATTGAGGTCACCACTTGACGCCCATGTTACATCACAAAATTGAGAAAAACGAAAGAACAAACCAACAAACAATGAATGGTTTGAGGTCCCTGGGTCACCTGACCCTAATAAATTCCCAAGCTTTCTATATCTGGAATTGGCATCTTCCCTATCATTCCTATTGACATGAATGCTAAGGAGAGATATTGCTCTTAACTTAAGGAGATTGGAGATGGGAATTGATTCAAATCAACTTTTGATTGACCCACATTTTGGGGAACATGATGAAGATTGGCAATTACAATTGCACAGCAAAAACAGGACTACCAGCAGAATTTCCTTGGCTGCAGTCTCAAGTACCAGAGAACCACTCATAGCATGATTTCCATGTCGAATCAAAGTAAATACAGCAGTTCCTCCTCCCCCGTCCCCCCACTAGAACTGTAGCAACCCTGACTGTGTGTGATTTTGATGATTATTCACATCATCTCATACCACATTTGAAACGAAAGAGCTATTTTCCCAAACCCTTTTCTAATGTTGAACCCTGCCTGTCACAACTTTGTGTTGTGAAGAATTTAGTACCATGGTACCTTGGCAGCTTTCCACACTAATATATTTTTCCAAAGAAATTTTTTTTTAAAAGAAAAAAAGAGAATGGGTTGGGGTTGGGGTTACCAGTAACCTCAGTTTCAGTATGAAAGCTTCAAAAATAATTCATTATTTGAGAGACATATGTCGAAGCTGCCCCTGTATTACCACCAAATTAAATAAAAAGAATGGGATCATCAAAATGTGGCCCTTTGGAGTGATGATTGAAGGTTTGGGGATTTTGGCTCTCCAAAAAAAATTTCTTGGGAGAGAGACCGTCAGCAAAGTTGGTGCAAGTACTGATTTCTAGAATTAACACCTCTCATATACTTACTCTTAACTTGGGTATTTACACACATACCTTCTAACTTCACTTCTGGTACCTTAATCTAATGTATTAAAGGATACATAATCTCCCCAGAGCCCAACATGCTGGATAATCATGCACTGACAAGACTCCATTAATGAGCCCTGGATGGGACTACAAATGTAGGACATATAATCTATTAGGCTTGCCTGGTTCAGACTGTTGTGCTATTTGAATGACACTGGAAGGTATGCCGTATATTGGGTGCTGGGATTAAGTATAACATGGCTTATAATTGAAGCCTTGTTGTCCTTCAGAGGGTTGTGATCATTTCTATCTCATGGGCAAAAATAATTATTAGTCCTTCAATCCAAAAGGCCAATGATCCAATCCTTCAATCAGAAGGGCATTTCACGCAAATTTCTTTCTTTCAAAACTTTCTCAATCATATATGAATTTGAAAAATAAATTCAGCATTGAGTTTCTTTTTGGTGAAGGACAACTCTTGGTTAAATCGGTCATTTTGAAGGGTAGGGTAGATTTTAGCCCTCCACTACCTGCTCTTCATCAGGGCATTCTCAGAGGAATGGGGAATACTTCTCTGTGGACTTTCCCAGTTCTCAGTTGTATCATGCAATTTACTAAGGTAAAGGGGTCTACTTTCAGCCTCTAGGCATGCCATTCACTTCTAGGGCATGTTCTGCAGTGGATCCACAAGTAGGTTGTGAACTATCATAGGATGATTGTTATGAATTAGGTGGGTAGGAATTATCAGCCAGAGTGAACAGGCACCCACCAGTACAGCTTCGACTGGATGCCCAGTATGACTCGGATGGGGATAAACCTCAACTAAGTTAATAGCCAGGTTTCGCCTTCCTTCCTCATCAATGACCATCCATCTTTTCTCTTTTCTTGTAAAAGCCAGTGTTGGGCAGGTATCACAAACACCCCCGGGCATTACAGTCTGATCCCTTCAGGGTATCACCTTGAATGATGCCCTGACTGAAAACCGGGCCACCAGTTCTCACTTGTGTGAGAACCGGATTAAATATTTAAAAACAAAACCTGAGAACCGGGTAAGGTTTAACCCTTTACCTAGGCTTGGGTCTCAGGGTTTAGCTGCCATAAAAACTTAGGGTTAGGTTGGAGCCATCACATTGCAATGGCTCCTTCCTACAAACCCTAAAAATCTGGATAAAAGGGTTATGTCTCTTATCTCTCCTCATTGTCCTTTTTTTCTTTTAGCATTGTTGTTTTGTTGTTGTTTTTTATTTTGATTTTTTTTTTCATTGCCTTGCTGCACTTGTTGTTGCACCTCATTGTCTTGCTAATCTCGTGCTTTGTTATTCTCGCACCTTGCTTGCTATCACACCTTCCTACTCTTTACTTTCATGCCTTGTTGCACCTCTCTATCACGCCTTGTTACTTTTTGCTCTCGTGCTTTACTACACCTCACTGTCATGCCTTGTTGATTTCTATTCTTGTGCCTTATTGCACCTTGTTGTCACATCTTATTGCCTTGCTATCATTGCCTTACCATTGTGTGTCGTTGCCCTTCCTACCTTGGGTGCATCACTACCTTGCCATCACACCTTGCTATTCTACCTTGTTAATTGCTAGGCCTTGTTGCCTTGTTGCCTCGCCATTGCACCTTGCTACTCGTTTTTTTTAGGTACCTCTTGGCTCCCCTCCATTGTTGCTTCATTGCCTTGTTGTTCATCGTCACGCCTTGCTGTTTTGCCTTGTCAATTCGTACTCCCTCCTCACTCCCTTGTGGAGGTGGAGAGCTTGGAGCAACACCAAAAAACTTCATCCAATAACGAAGGTTTTTTTTTCCCCAAATTTCTTGAGTTTTTTTTGTCTTTGCTTTGTATTTTGTTTGTAATTTTTTCTTTTAGTGTAGTTTGTGAATTTTAATATGTTGTTGTTTTGTTTGTTTCTATGCAAGATTAAAATTTGAACCTTTGATTTAAATTTAAAACCTTTAATCCTAAACTTATTTTTCCATGATGAGATGAGACAAAAAAATGGGTAATTTCTTGATAATTTTTCTAAGCCTTAAACCCCATTGTTTGTAAATGTCTTTTCTAAACCTTTAAACCCATTTGCTTGAAAATTTTGTTAGAAATTTTGCATAGTTTGTTGAAGAATAGTTGTTTTTTGCATTATCTTTAAACATAGTTTTGTGAAAACTTCTAATAGAACAATCTTCTGCAAATAAGAATGTGATAAATGGGAATAATGAAAGAATTGAAATGTGTATGAATGATGTAGTTTTGGAAAATGGGTTTAAGGAAAATCCAAATGTCCAAATAGAAACAAATAGGAATCTAGAAAATGGCAATGAAAAAATAATGAAGGAAAATTTGAAAAAATTACATGCTCAAATAAAAGTCTCGAAACCAAGCGAAAACATGGTAAAGTAGACTAGAGAATTACCTTGTAGCAAAAATGAAAAATGGCCATCAAGTAGGGCTTGGTATATTGAAGTTTAAAATAATATTTATTTTAATGTTTACTTATATGAAATTCTTTGACTTTGTTATAATTATATTTTAAAACCACATGTTTAAAGTAGGTTTGTATATATTAATCAAAATCAAACAAATGTCACAACTTGCAAAGTATATTCAAATTTAAGCACAAATAGATTAAATATTGGATTTATTTTATTTTCAAGTCAATGGCATGTTAAATATATTAATGGACTTTGAAATTTTTCATAGTGAATCAAAATATATTTAACATCTAATATAAAAGTAGGAATGAAATGCAACATTTTTGTTTTGGTTCTACTTATTACTTACTTTTATTAAACTAAAGTTTTTCAAATTTTGTATTCAACTCATAAAAACTGCATCAAGGCTTCCATAATGAGATTTTTTTTTAAAAATGAACCTATTTTTTTATGTTTATGTTGAAAACTTACCATATTTAAAATTTGGATTTAGGCATATGTACTTTTTGGTCCACTTCACCATGCTTGGACCCAACCACATGGTAGAACTTCTTTCTGTTGGAGTTTTTATTGTGTAAAAGATAATGCAGAAGTTGATTTGGTAAACACACAAATAATGTATTGTATATTTTGTTATCAAAATCTAGTAATTGGAATAAATCCAAGAACTCAAACAACAAAAGGATTGATTTTTTATTACAAAACCAATGGAATAACTTCTCTTTAAAAACATGTGGATGCAAATCATACTTTTATTACATAAATGTTTGAAGAATAAATGAACAACTTGCTAAGAAATACGAAGGAAAGACATGCATCAAATAAAAGAACAAACCCCTATAGAAGGTCAATTTCTATTTTTTTTCTATCAAAGATACCTTCAAAATAGAAGATGTGTCACAAAAAGAATTTTTAGAGACCTTGGTTTGTTAATTGTTTAGAACAATTTACCTATCCAATTTGTGGAGGGTATGTTGCTCAAATGGTTAATTATTCATCTTTGTCCAAAATTAAACTTCCTTTCTAGAAGTAGTTTTCATAAGACATATTGTTAGGGTTAGTGGAAAAAAAAATGAATTATGTGTTCATTTTGCATTGGCAGAATGTCATTCTGCAAGAGTGAACTTCGACCTTTCAATGTTTAAAGGAGCTTATGATGTGTTTGCATTGGTGATTAATTTTCTAAGTAATGATTGGTAACCCAAACATGTGATTATTGGTTTATTTGAAACAACAAAAACAATAGGGCAAGCCTTGGCCAAAAGTTTGACATAATTGTTGGACAAGTATGGTTTAAGGAAAAAAATTATTGGTTATGTCAAAGATGAAGGATCTAATTTAATGTAATGATTGATGCTTTGAAGTCCATTATAAATTGTGAATATCTTAGGTTAGAATAGAACTTTCAGGGTACTTGTTTTGGACATGTTTTTTCAAAATCATGTCAATATGGCACTGTAGAAGAAAATGTCTACAGAAATTTAAAATATGTTTTTATCAAGTCTGCCCAAACAAATTTGCAAAAATGCATCACTTGGTTTAAGAAGTCTGCAAAGGGTAGATATGAAGGGAATAATTTTTGTCTTGAAACTAGAATTCAACCCAAAACATTAAACATTCCAGTTATAACAAAGTAGTTTTTTCAAACTTGTTATTATTTCAACTTTTAAAAGTTTTTGTGGTTAAAAATTTGATAAGATAATTAATCAAGTTATTATTGATTTTTTGCAAGTTTGTTAGTAAAATCATTATGTTTCATGAAGCTTTACAATTTAGATCTACCATTGTGTTTTAATATAATAAACAGATTATTGTGAGAGTCATTAATTAAGTGCCTTCATGTTTGACATGGCAAATTTCTCAAACTATTGTTAATTTTTTTTTCAAAGTTGATTATACCTGTGTTCTTAATCAATCATGTGGGCATTGGCTTTTTAGCAATGCTTTACATTTTACCATTTCCATGAATTTGAAACTTATGGAAGAAAATCAAGTTCTACCTTCATTTGAAAACCTAATGGATGATGATTCAATTGTTAATGATGAGTTATTTTTACTGGCTTCTAACTTTAGAAAGGAGGTTATCAATGTGTTGGATTTTTTCCTCTCACTCTTAAAGGTTTATGATAAGAGGAAAGCCCATGATATGATTTCTTTGATGCTAGACCCTAGGTATAAAGGCCTTCGTATAGTATCTTCATTTGTTGGAAGGAACAAGGTGTTGTTCTTGTTGATAGGAAAACCTTATATCCTATGCTGGTCAAATGTTACCACGAACATTTACATCCTTTGGTGAGATCATAAATGAATTTTGTTGACCATAATATTTTTTATCGGGATTGTAGTTTGGATATATTTGAGCAAATTATAAGCACAAGTGAACTAGTAGAAAAACTTGTTAAGAGGGAACTTTTAATTTTTAGGAAGTATCAATTGGATGTTAAGGACATCAAATGCCTTCTTCAATGGTGGCAAAAACATGAGACAATGTTTCCTACAGTTGGATTTTTAGCTAGACAAATTTTGGGGATTGTTGGATCACAAATAGAAATAGAAAGGATCTTTTCTTTGGCTCAAGTTCTTACTATGGGGATTGTTGGATCACAAATAGAAATAGAAAGGATCTTTTCTTTGGCTCAAGTTCTTACTATGGGGATTGTTGGATCACAAATAGAAACAGAAAAGATCTTTTCTTTGGTTCAAATTCTTAGTATGGGGATTGTTGGATCACAAATAGAATCATAAAGGATCTTTTCTTTGATTCAAATTCTTACTATGGGGATTGTTGGCTCACAAATAGAAACACAAATGATCTTTTCTTTGGCTCAAATTCTCACTATGGGGATTGTTGGATCATAAATAGAAACAGAAAGGATCTTTTCTTTGGCTCAAATTCTTACTATGGGGATTATTGGATCACAAATAGAAACAAAAAGGATTTTTTCTTTGGCTAAATTTTTTACTATGGGGATTATTGGATCACAAATAGAAACAGAAAGGATCTTTTCTTTGGCTCAAATTCTTATTAACCTTAAGAAATGTCGTTTGCAAACAAATTATTTAAAGTTGATTTTTGTCAACAAAAATTGGCCTAATGATCCTATAAGAGGATGTAAATCTCCATCTGATTTATTAGAATTCTTTGAAAGGGGTATGGATTTTAAAAAGGAGTTCAAAGAGTTTGAAAGGGAATTTGAAAGGGATGAAGTTGTTAAAGTGTAAAAGTTCAATAAATAAAGTGATAGTTATTTTAGATTTTTTTTCTAACATTGTTTATAATGTTTTCATGGTTTAAAAAAAAAATCAAATCAATAATTTTTTATTTTTTTATTTTAATTTCTAAGATTTAATTTCTAATTTTAAAAAAAGTAATACCTTGTTTGTGAGAACCAACAAAGGAGAACCAGCATTACAAGAACCAGTTAAATTTTTTTTAAACGAATGTCGATACCCTTATCTGGTGTAAAACTTTAGAATTCTTTTGGGGGAGAACTATATCCAGCGGGTATCATACATTGTGAAAACCAAACCCAGCTGGTATCACAAAAGTATGATACCCGCCCAACACTTTTAAACCTCTGAAATGGTTTCTAGTGTATTTTGTACATGTGCAGAGTGTAAATGCTCATGGGGCATTTCAAAAACCAACATGCCTTTCTTCCTCACCATTGAGTTTTTTTCCTTTTCTCTTTGAGTTGATCTCTTAAAACCGACCAACACTGCTTTCTTTTCCAAAAAAGAAAATCAACCTTCTTAATGTGTTTTGAGGGGACTCCTCAAAAGGGAGAGGAATTTTAAGCAGATGCAAGGAACCTGTCGCACTCTCAAGGAGTAGGCATACGAATCCTCCCCCTCTTAGGCCTCATTATGTACATACATTAAGATTTATGATATGTTTGTCTCATGCTTTATAATAAGCAAATCCTGGGGCTGGGAACAGTCCCAAGACGTGGTGCTGGACTCAAACCTTGGTGGTCCTAGGCCCCTTATTCCAGGAATGCTCACATCCTTGGAATTTACCTCAAACGGAAAGCGCTAGCAGAAATTTTCTATTGTATACAGACTCCAGAGGGCACACTATCAAATGGAATTTTTCCTCTGCCAATGGGACAGGCATTTCATTTTTCAAAATGCCTCGCCTCTTTTTCCCCATAATATGATCCTGGTATCACAAGAAAAAATAATAATAAATCATTTAGCTGGTGAACTAAGTTGGGTACCGGCCTCAGAGCGGGGAGTTCCCAAAACGAGCGACCCCTCTCGTCTAGTCCTTGGCAGGGCACTTATTTCAGGAACACCCCACTCCTCAGCTGTTACCCTACACATGAAAACTGTGCATGGTTGAGCACATTGTAGCACGTATTTCAGGAACACCCCCACTCCTCGGCTGTTGCCCTACTACACATGAAAACTGCATATGGTTTGAACACATTGTGACATGTTTCACATGCTCCTCCTCCTACGGTAACTCGCGAAAGTGACAAAATAAACCCAGCTTTTGCAGAGAAAGCAAATTCTCTGGAGTAATGAGATACACATCTTACCGATTGATGTCAGAATTTGCTCATCCCAATGCAGCACGAGTTGCTGATTTGAATTAGGAGGTGAAAAAAAAATGGGAACTAAGATTCTTCCAATGAACTACTGGCTAGTAGTACCCATTGGCCAACCCAATTTTTTGTAGGTATTATTGTAATTCAATTCTGTTGTGCAGATCCTCTCTTTTTTTGGACTCCCCAACTAACTTTCCATCAATTATTTGTGTCCAATGGAACCCCAACTTTAATTTTTCTCATTCCAGAAGAAATTAGTTATTGTTATTACTATTAATATTATATTAGTCTATTTGTCCTTTAATTGATAATAAAGAAGTAAAGCTTTTTTTGTACTTACACAACCCACATCAAGACTTCATGACCAGGTTCCCTGTTAAGACTGCAGGGTCTGTTCAAGTAGAGGTGTTTGCAATTTATTCAAATGTCGGCATTCATGCAAATTTTTGTTTGTTTGGTTTTGGAGTTTTATACCCCTTCCCCTGCAAAAGTAGGGCTTAAATGATAATTATCAGATGCTCTTCCATCCGCACAAGTATGTACAAAACTTTTGGCCAGGGTGAACCTGCACCTGCACTGGTTACCCCTCAGTCTCTTGAGTAAGGCCTCGTGGCCAAATTAAACCCGATAAATGTTAGATTTGGACTTAGAGAGACCAAGATTGAGTCTTATTTATAATCTTTAGAAATATTTTCAGATGAATTTTTGGGTTTTTTAAAACCAGTGTTGGCTGGATCTTACTCTTCAAGAGCAAATCCAATTCTGGTTGGAATTTGTTTCGGAATTTGAAAGAATCCCCAAGTTCTGCTTGTTGAAGGACTGTTTTTGAAATTTGATAGAACTTGCAATCTGGTTCCTGACCCGGGTCTTCACATTTCAAGACTCCACATTCCTGAACAAATTTGTAGGCGAAATATATTTATTCCATTTCTTTAGGGTTTAGGCATGGAGTTGATCAAACTAAAAATAAAATGTGCTCACTGGAGACATGGTCCAAAAGTAACAATTGCATGCCCAATGATATCCCCCCACTCTACCCCCAAATAATTATTCAAAAATTGTATACCTGATTTGTTTTCTCAAACTAACAACATGTTGAACCCCACTTAGAAAAAAAAGATTTTATTAAAAAAAATGAAGACCCAAAACTTATATAAAATGAGCTTTGGAGTCGGTTTCAGTTCCAGGTCTGGTTCAAGCCAAAGGCTGATTCCCAATTTAAAGCCGGTGGTGTGGATACATGGTAACTGGACAGAGAACCGAAACCAGCCAACACTGGTTTTTACCATTGCCCCCCAAGGTCTAAACTTCAATTTTCCTTTTTCTTTTTTCTCTTTGAATTCTCTTTGAATTCGGTATTCTGAAAACAGCCTTGTCACATGGTGGACAATAACGTCAATTTTGGTCCTGAAAATTATGATTTTGATGCATAAAAATAATATTTTGGTGAAAATTAATTAGCCAGATTCGAAAAATTATTTAAATTCCCAGATTCCTCCAAAAGGTTCTAGTAGGTAGCAAAAATATTCTGGATTCTTAAATGTTTTACTTTCATAGCTGGTCTATAGCCAAATTTGGCTAAATCTTCTTGTTGATGATTGTCAGGTTGACTAGATCACAAAATTGAAGGAAAAAAACACCAATGATCCTGTGCTGTAGTTGCTGGCTTAATTGATCAGCTGGATATAACTTAGTTGTTGGGATAATCCAAGGGACCTCCCACCATTCACATGCAAACCTTCTACCCTTCAGGAACCTTTCATATGTTACATTGGGGAAGGCCTCTCCTCCTAGGGGCATATGCAAATTTTTGGACCTACACCCCTTGGGCTACAGCCTTCAAATTAGGGGCGGCCCTTGGGAGCAAGTCTTTCCCTATCCATAAATACCTAGCTTTTTTTTTCGGGCTACAGCCTTCAAATTAGGGGCGGCCCTTGGAAGCAAGTCTTTACCGATGCGTAAAGACCTAGCTTTTTGTTTTTAAGTGTATTCTAATCCGATGTTATATGGTGAATTTTTTTGTCCATATCTTGCATGGGTGTTACAATTTTCAAAAAACTTATCTACCTCTCCATGGGTTTTATGAAAATCTTAAAGCCCGCTTCTGGGTCTTATCACAGCCAGACCACTGGACAATTTCAATCTTTATGCACATTATAAAGCCCTTGGCCATGGACTGTACTGGATGAGGCTTGTGCTTGACTTTGCCTCAGGCAACCCTTATTTCAGTAAAGCCTATGGCCTTGGCCGTTACTTATCATGTAAAGCCCTGTGACTATATATTAAATGTTAGAACACGGCACCTCACAAAGCATAATACTTTCTCTACAAAGCAAGGGAATTTTTCATTTTTAAAAGAAAATCCTGACAAACAATTTTAAATCATACATATATATGATGAAGCTTTATGCTGAATAAGGCCCTTGGGGAGTGCATTACCAAAACTGCGGCCATGCTTGGTTCCACCTTGCATAGGCCCCTTATTCCAGTAACACCCTCCCTAGGGCCTTACCTATTCATTTTTTCTTGGGAGACTGAAAAGGGCCACCTTATCATTCTTTCATTTCTTTTTTTGCCTAAGGATTGCACTTTTCTTCATTTTTAATTTTGTTTTAATGGTGGTGGGCTTATTTGCAATAGAAATAGCCAAATAGCCCCCCACATGAGGAGACACGGATCATTGACTATGCTTAGGGAATACTTAGATGAAGTGGAGAGCAATTGATGCAGAAATGGTCATGCATAAAGTATCTACTTACAATGACCACATGTCCTTCTATTGCCAATTTTGTCACCCCCCTTTTACTTGAGGTAAGCACTATCTATATGCTCGTTCATCTGAACTGGCCAGCGAGGGCAGCAAGCAGCAGAGCAGAGCATGATGATTTTGCTGACAAAGTATCAGCAAAATTTACATCATCTTCTGGGGGTGGGGAAGGAATGAATACATTTCATCCACCTGATTCAGAGTGGGTCAAAATCTTTTCATATACAGACTTGTGGGCAAAACTCAGTTAACTTTAAAATTATTCCTCTAGAAAGAACAGCCACCCAGAAGTTGCTATAGGATACGAAGTAAGACAACACTGACTGACGGACATATCCTCCTCCTCCTTCTTCCGGACCAACACAGGAGAAATGCAGGAGAAAGGAAATCCCGAAATTGACGGGGAAGAAGAAGAATGAGGGTCATGACAATTTTTTTTAATTCTTTTTCTATTCTGGGTGCACTGGTTTTTTGCAGGGTTGTTTTTTTGTGTTCAATTTTTTCTCCCTGTAAGTAAGGTACTCACTCACTCCAGTTTCTTTCTTTGTCCAACGAAGATTTGTCTGTTGTTGTTACTCCCTGCCATGAAAACTTCTGACTCACAAAGTTCATGCAGGAAACCAGTGCTACCAAGTTTTAGAGGAGAATTTTCTGTGTATTACACCTCATTGCAAGAAAACAACAAGCTCAATAATTGAATCAACATGGCTTCAATCCCCCAGTAAATAAGCACCACTTTGCTTGAGAATCCTGTCACTAATGTTTTTTTGTTAAATAAAATAAACTTCAATGTTGTAAATTCAAGGTTAATTTTACCAAAAATTGATGCCCATGCAGATCTACCAGAATCATGCTATGTCATAGCATTTTCTCTGTTCACACTGGGGAATAGTAGACCTTTGTTTGATGAAATTAAATTTGATGTTATTTCCAGTGTTGCTGGGTATTAGAAACTGCACCAAACCAGGGTTGTGCAGTTCTTCTCTTTTTAAGAGAACCTTCAATCCCAGTTATAGTGTTGTTTTTGTTTTAAGGGTTCTTTGGATGCAAGTTTGAGCCCAATGTTTCCCATTTCTAAACTCTTTGGTTTTAGTTATGGCACATTTTTTCAAATTCAAGAACTTTTTGAGGCCTGTTTCAAAAACTCAAGTCTGGTTTTATGTACATGTTACACACTTCCCAATGTTACAGAGAGTGTATAGGTGTAGGGTAAGGCCTTGTCTTTAGGGCCTTCACGAGTTTGATCTCTTATGAGAGTGAAAGGGATGAGAACTTGTGAAGCACCCAAGGGAATCCTTAACCTTGCATAAAACATCTTGAGAGAAAAAAGCTCCCCCCACTCTCTACCAACTTGGAAAGTAGGCTACACTTTATGAACCCATGCCCAAAGCTTCATGGGATTAGGCCCTCTCCAAATTCAAACGAATTTTTTTCAAATGCATTATGTACAAAGTTTCACAACAAATTAAAGCCAAGGACTCTATCGGTATGGAGTTCAACAACTAATTAAAACTAATATTTCAATATAAAAATCATTTCACTGTCAAATTTTTTAACTCAATTTTCCAACTTAAATATCTCAACCCTATGTTCAAGAATGTTTTTTCACAATTTTAATTTTGATTCCAGATTCAACAAAAAGCTAATTTTATAGTTCAATTCTTGTGTTAACTCTAACAAAAGAGTGTTAGCTTGATTTTAAGTCATAAGAATTTGACATTGAACTCTCATATTTAACACTACAAACTAAATATCTTAACAACATTAGCCAAACCATTTCCAAGTACCAAGGTGGCATTTAAGGTTCATAATTGTGATCCTCAAAAGTTCAAATACCCAATTTTATTTATAATCACAACTCTCAAAAGTTTGAAAAAATCAAATTATTATCAATTTTCATTAGTTCTTTCATGTAAATTTGTGGTTTATAAAATAATTGGAACCAACAATATTTTATCTTATTTTTGTTTCCAAGATTTGGAACTAGTGTTTTTTTGGTTTTGAAATATTAATCAAACCAAATAAAATACCCCCCCAACATTTGTATTTTGTAAAGCTTCTCACAAACCAAATAATTTTGGTATTTTAAGAAATTTATTTTTATGTTTTCAAATTTTTTAAATGTTGGCACACATCAAAAAAAAACTTCAATATAGAGAGAAAACATGACAATGAACTTAGGATGGCAACGACAACCCAATCTCCATGACCATCATGGAAAGAAAAACCTACCAGTTAATGAAATTATTCCTAGGCAAGTGATAGTACCATTTAATTGGAAGCTTGTCATGCAAGCCAAGGGCAAAATGAACATTCCATTGCTTGTCAAAATCTTGTAAAAACTACTCATGAACAAAAGAGACCCTAAATTAAGATTTTGAAGCATGGGTTGCCAAGGTAATGTAACATAATCCAAAATGTTTATCCAAATCAATTGTTTTATTTGCTTAAATATCTCAGAACTTCCAAAAAAACTCTTCTATTTTTTGCTAATACATATTGTCCAATGCATGACTCCCATAAAACACATCCATGTTGTTTTAAAGCCTTTAAACACGTTTGCAAAAGTTCTCTCGATCACATCCTATTCAATTGTGAATCATCCCCAAGGTCTATTAGCAAAAGTCTTCACACTCATCATGTTCATGATATTCAATGCCCATTTTCAAGCTTGCTTGACATATGGATACTAAAATAATCTCAAATACTTACACCACAATCTTCCTCACAAGCCCATATGTAAGGGAAGGATGTAGACCATGTTGTTTTTTATACATGTTTTGAAATGTCCAAAAGAAAACTATGGGTATTAATTGTTTTTTAGCCAAATTTCTCTAGTTACAAATCAAAAAAATGTCTATCAACCTCCCCAAAGGCATTTTTAATATTAAAAATGCTTATTTTCCCAAAATGAGGTTTTTGAAAAAACATTGTATTTAATTAGTTCGTTCACATACATATAAGTGTTGCAAAATGTAAAAAACCCTAAAGGGTTACATCACCCAACAACTATGAACATAAAAATGAGGTCATTGAAAGTTCCACATGAAATATGCTTTGCCCAAATTTCAATATACAAGCCCATTAGGTCACTAGATTTTGGCATGATCATGGGCATTGGATTCGCCACAAAAAAATGTTATCATTTTAATTCACTAGGTTTGTAAACTTAACGGGGGACATGTCACCCAATGGTGGGTGGTAGGTGTAGATTCTATCTTTCAAAAAAATTCTACCTACTTAAAACAATACAAAGTTCACTTCAATTACTCATTTCAACACTTCAAATTTGTGATTCAATTGTTCAAAACAATTTTAGTAGATTGTTTCACACAATTTCCTCACAACTATTGTTTTTTCCACACAAATTTTATTTCCGTTTTAAAACACAATTAGTGGTCAAAATTCAGCTAGATTATCAAAAAGCCAAAACACAACATATACATAATAAAATCCACGTTTTTTCATCAAATCCACACTTCTCTTTTTGCTTGAAATTGAATCATATCACAAATATATAGTTCTAAAGGTAGAAATCAGAATTGAAAAACATGAAAAATTTGTGGTTTCAAGTATTAACAGAAATCTAAAATCATATTGTGTCTCCTTGTTTAATTTTAACAATTCTCTATATCTTACTCTATGTGTAAAAAAAAATCTCCCAAACTCCCACAATTTCCAAAACTACATCCTAAATCACTTCCCTCCAAAAGTAATTGAAAATTAAATGTCCATTAGTCTCAATCCTATCCATCTCATTCATTGCCTTGTTTAATCCCTATCAATCTCATGATCTATTCTACCTTGGTTGATCATTGCCACACACCAAATAACATTACCCTCCCTCCACTTTAGATTTCATCTTCAAAATCCCTACTTCAATAAAAACAATTTTTGCTCATCACATTAATGTGTCAGTCATCTATGGCTTAGTTTGTTCCACCTGAATTACTAATATAGTACTACTCGTACTTCAATCTATGGTCATGTATGGCCCTTAATTTTTGTACTTACTTGAAGAATTGAAGGTTCAAATAAAGTGGTGTTGTTATACCTTCTTGGTCTTGCTTCTATGTATGTTCCACCACGTATTCCACACCTTCAATTTTCTCCCTTTGTGTCCCAATATCATTAATTATTATTTCTATCTCTTGTTGTGAAGTTGTCTATGTTTGTTCCTCCATTACCACAATTGGAGTATCATGTCCTCCTCCCCTCAATTTTTTTGGTTCTTCTAAATGTTTCTCCTTGATTACTTTAATGCAATCAACTTCCTCCACTTCTTATACATGACTAAACGATTTTGAACTATCTAAACTATTATAAATAAAATCTATAAAGGTTTTTTTGAAGGCAAATAGATGTCTTCTATAGGTAGCCTCATCTTTTGTGTGTAGCCAAAATTTTCTACATCTTCTCTTAGAATTAAACTTCTATCAACTCCCACCACTCATCGAACTCAGCATTAACATCATCCATTTGTTGTTTGGTATGCAATATTGAATAATATTATACCAAGTCAATATATTATTCCAATTTATTGTTGACATATGCTAGATCCAAATCCTTATTCTTCTCCACCAAATCATCTAACTTTGACTTGGTTTTGACCATCTTGACTACTTTAATTCATTCACTTCAATGATTATTTGCTCTTTGTCCTTCTCAACCTTTTATCTACAGAGTTCATTTCCTGTAATCATGTTCTTCATCTGCAAAATTTATACTATCATCTTCTCTGACATGGTTTGAATTATAATTTCATGTTCATGTAATCACAATTCCCTTTTTCTTTCCAAGCTTTCAACCTTATGTTTATACTTTATTAATGCCTTTTGATATGAATGGTTTGCGTCATTCCATGCGTCTACTTTCTTCTTCATCTTCTTTCATTCCTTTAATAACTTTGTCCATTCCATCATCCTCTTCTTCAACTCCTTATTTTCTATGGTTAGCTGCAACATTTTCACATTGACTTTTTTTTTTGTCTCCTTCTATTTCTTCCAAGTTACTATGCATTGTTTGTATTGCTATTTCTTGCTCCTGCTTCATCTATTACAATAACCCCTATTTCCCCCCCTCCACTATGGTTAATTTATTTTTTTAAGACTTGACTTCCAAACCTAAATTACCTATCTTTTGATTCACAATTGCCATTGCTCAAAACATTTATATAGTTTTGTTACTTCCCAATACTTCCTTTGCCAGCTCCTCTACAAATTTGGGAGTCAAATTTTGTGGTGTCTCATGTTTAAAGGCATCTTTTGATGACAATCCCCTTTCCCTCATCTATAAACCCAAATCCATATCCAACCCCTACCCTTTTGATGACCCTAATCTACTATGTGGTAGCACTACCGCAAATGGTCCAAAACTATTAAATGTTGATTATAATACAACCATTTGTGGTTCTTGGGATGGATGTGGTTGTTGTTGCTCCATTAGTGGTTGTGCAACATGTACGTCCATTGGAGCCTATTGATGGACCTCCATCTATGCATGAAAATCATACAAATCATCCACATCATCATAATGCATGTGTTCATGTTGGTTTTCTAACGTTGTTATCACATGAGGCGATCTGCTCCTTTCTGATTTAATATGCTACAATTGTTCCTTCCTTTCTTGGTCTTGTTCTAAGTTATGATCCCTATCTAGTTTGGATGGAATATGTTTGGTTACCCCTATAGTTGTAATTCATGTTGGTCTAATATTTCTATGCATGACGTTCTAAGGCCTAACATCTTCTCTTAACTTCCTCCACATTGCTCTAATCTTTCTTCAACCTCAAATGTGTTCTTCCTTTTCTACAAAGATTTTGGAGATCCCCTTGTTGTTCCCCTCCTATTATCCAAAACCTGCTACAAATCCTTTTAAAACCTTTTGGATTTTTTCTAAATTTATGTTGTCTTCTTTGTTATGACCTCATAATCCTCCTCAAACATATGCATGAACAACCTCTTTAGAACGAATGTTGAATGGCAAATTTCCTTTTTGTTTTCATCACAAAATTACAAGCTTCATGGGTTTGTTCCAAATCTGTGTGAATTTGTTATTTCATAAGTTCGTATTGTTTAAACATGTGAAATCATGCATTATTTAAACATGAAAGTCATCTACATGACTTTTGTGTGTAAACAACACAAATAGACATATAACATCTATGTCTAAACAATACGAATAGGCATATAACATTTGTGTCTAAATAATGCACATGACATCAATGTTCAAATAATACAACTAAATGAATGACATTTGTGTCCATTCCATACAAACCTATGAAAAATAAATTTTACACAACTATTATTGTCAAAATATCGTGGCCCACAAGATTTGTGATGTTCTTGCTTTCCCCATGTCTACATTTTCCCATGCATCTTTGTCCATCTATCCAATTCATTGCACAAATTATTGAATTGAATCAGTGCCCAATTTACCTTAATTCCCTCCTCTACTTCATGAATGTTAGTGCATTCTTTTTGCTCGTGTAATTTACCTTCTCCCTCTCGTACATCATAGACATAATTGCAAGATATCTAACATTAATTAATAGTTTACACTTCTTAACATTCCATTAGTTTGCATTTATGTATGGAGGTTTAATACCATGTTTGAACAACAATTTTTTTGCTAATGTTTTGGTCATGTATCCTTCAGGATCCTCAACATAACCACTCTAATAGACACTAAAAACATTAGCTATCAACTACTCGCTAATGACATACATTATCTTTCTCCTACCAAAATAAATCTCAGATCCTTTGATCACAAAAGTATTCAAGAATTCTACTAATGCATCATGATCTAGTTCCTTCCACTTAATGGCTAGCAACGTGACCAAACCAACATTACTAGCCTGGGCCTCTTCTTTCACTCCCATTTTCTTCCACACCTTTAATCTCTCCACCCACTTAGAATAATTTTGTTTGGTTGGAATAAAAAATATTTGTTTTCATCTAGGATTTTAATTCTTTTTTTTGCTAGAGTTTTTTAATCCATTTTCCACCAAGGGTTTTATTTGTTTCCTAGCACAAGTATTGGTAAGTTTCCCAAACCTAATTAAGATGATGATAAAAGTAGGAGTTGTTGTTTTGCCATCTATGGTTACACTTCCTTTTGTGTGAATTATGTGATTTCACTAACGTCCATCATTACTTCAATGAATCTTTGAATTGCACCAACACCTTCTTCTTTGTTTTTATTGTTGGATTCCTAAATATCCATAGGTTCTTGTAATGTTGCACCAAGTCCCATCACCACTATTGTTCACCTTTTGAAAATTCCTCTCCATAACCTTTCCAACGATGGTCTTGTCATCCCTTCAATGTATTCTACACATCTAATTGCTTCACCAATTTCTTTTGTGAATTGTTTCCCTTCCTCACACTCCGATGATGATGGTGATGCCAAAAGTGAAATCACTTTCAATGGCACAATGTTGTAAATCGGTCCACCCACCTATCTCTCCAATTTTGTTTGGAGTTCTTTCCGCCTTACAAGAACTTCTACCATACAATGTTCGTCAAGTTTCTTCACTTTCACTCATTTTGCAATTTTCTATGCTTTTGCACTCTTGTAAGTCTTTGCAATTTTTCAAGTGCACTCTCCCCATTCATATTGCAACACACATCACAAATCACAAAGTCATTATGGAACAACTTTGAATGCAAAGAAGCTTGACAACCATTTTCTCCTCTCATTTTTTGTTTAAAGCAACCCATCACTTTTACATTAATTGTTCATTCTTTCAAGCACATTGTTCCTTTCATGATGGCCTTGCTCCCATACATCCACATGGAAGCAATTACTATCCATCAATGGCTCAAATGCACATTAATATTCTCCATTCATCCAAATGAAATCATCACCATCTTTCCCTTCATCCTTCATCCTTCATCATTCATCATCGCTACCATGTGTGTTGTAATCTACTCTGATTTAATCATATCATCATTCAATTTATCAGTTGAATCAACTGATTTTGCTGGTGAATCATCATATTTATCTATGGTCCTAATCACCAAGTTGCCATTATTAATCTTGTGGTCGTTGTGGCGTTATTTCATCATCTTCATCTTCATCTATATCATTATCTTCATGGACTCCTCTTCATTGTTGATCTATGGTTTATGGTTCCTCCGAATAAACTGGTTTCTATATCTCAAAAAATTGCACCTCATATGCAATAAATTGGTATGGTTTTAGCTTGTTAATATTTACTAACACAAGGTTAAGTTCAAAGTTAGTTAATGCCACCAATAAGATTATATTGTTAAGTAACATGTATTTACCTTGTATAATCTAAACTAGTTTTTAGTGAACTTCCCCAAATGTGATTTATTCCCTTTTGGAAACGACATAACAAATCACCAAACTTGAATTGTTTCTCTATATTTTTCTATTGATTTTACAAATCCCTATTCCACTATTGAGTTCCTAACTTAACCTCAAATTGTAGTTTGTCCTCTTATAGTTTCTTTAACTTTAACACTTTAAATGTTAAAACTTTCTTCAGATTTCCTTCTTTGTGGTTGCTACTAATGACTAGCATAATTTATTTTGTAGGCATTAAAGGATGTAACCCATAAACAAGTTGATATGGTGTATACCTTGTAGCTACCTTGTATGTTGTTCTATAAAAAAAAAGGATTGTGGGTAAATGTTCATCCTAATATGTTTTATTTTCACTAACTACCTTAGTAAATAATGTTCCCAATACCTTGTTAGTGGACTTTACTTGACCATTCCCCTGTTAGTAATAAGTTATAGAATTGACATGTTTTAATAAAAAATGATCTATCAAATGTTTTATAACATCATTTGTAAAATGCACCCCTTGATTTGTGACTATAGTTAGTGGACATCCAAACCTAGTAAGAATACATTCATACAAAAATTTTGTTGTTATTATTATAGTGTTTGTCTTTAACATTCTAGCCTCCACCCATTTGGTTACATAATTTATGGCCACCAATATGTATTTATTTTTTGTATACCTTCTTACTAGTTTAATTGGTCCCACAAAATCCAAGCCTTGTTTCATGAATGGTTCTTTTGGAAAATTTGTTACTAATTTTGCCAAACTTTATGTAGCCAACCTTCTAGTGTGCTGACATGCACACACAATTTGCAAAAATTATTAACATTTCTATACATTATGGGCCAACAATACACTACATCTAAAATTTTCTTCTATGTGATCTCAGTTGCAAAGTGCCCTCATGTTGTTCCCTCATGCAACTCCTTCATCACCTTTTGAGCTTCTATGGTTGACAAACACATGTTCAATCTATTGTCTTGCCCCATTCTATATAAAACATCATTCTTCATTATAAAGGGTGAACATCCCTCTTGACTAGCCATTGTTTGTGCCTTGTTGATAAAGATTATTCCATATGTTTTGTATGTAAAAATATTTTGACATCATTTAACCAATATAATTTTGTGAAAAATAAACTAGCATCTATGATTTATTATGGGATTCTTGAAGCTTCTATGACATCAGGCGATTTGCACAAAACATCTGTAATTACATTGTTCTTGTCTAGCTTGTATTCTACCATGAAATCATGCTCTAGAAACAATAGTAACCACCTAGTTATTTTCCTTAAAACCTTTGGTTAGTTTACCAAGTAAACTAAAGCCATATGATCAACATAAAACACAAACTTATTTCCCAACAAATAATGCCTAAACTTATGCAATGCAAAAACCATAACTAAGGCTTCTCTTTACATGGTACTATAATTATGTTCTACACTATTAAATAATCTTGAAGCATATACTATTGGTTGATCATTCTTCCTTATGATATTCTATGCTAGTAAAGCCCCCATGGCCAATAATGATGCATTTGTGTGAACATGGAACTCTATGTCCCACTTTAGTTGTATTAAAATCGATGATTCAATATATTTATGTTTTATTAACTCCCAAGCTTTCTAACATTCCTCCATCCACAATTTTTTTTGTCTTCCTTGTGAGCTTCGTAATTGGAGCCATGATCACTATAAAATTCTTGATAAACAATATGTAAAATTATGCCATGCCATTGAACACTTGAATTTGTTGTGAATTCTATGGTACAAGCATGTTCACTATCACCTATATTTTCTTTGGATTAAGTAGTTTGGCTTCCTTTGAAACAATAAATCCAATAATTACTTTAGAAAATACCATAAAAGCGCATTTCTTTGAATTTATATTGATGTTATATTCCTTACACTTTTGAAAGCATAATATGAGCTTTTGCAAATGAATATCCATGTCATTGTAAACAATAAAATCATCTAGAAAAATCTTCATAAAAGTATCCAAATATTCTCTAATTGTTTTTGTCACAATTTTTTTAAATGTTGGAGGTCCATTTTTACTCCAAAAGGCATTACTCTACAAATGAAAGTTCCCCAATCTGTGACAAACCTTGTCTTATATTTGTCCTTTAGTGCTATATAAATCTAATGGTATCTAAAATATCCATCTAAAAATGAAGATGCTTCACACCCTTCCAATGTGTTCAATCTTCATCTATATTTATGGTAATCATGGGAAAGGGTCCTTGGTTGTTGCAATCAACTTTATGAAGTCTACATAGATTATGAGCTTCCCATTCTTCTTTGGTATTACAATAATCGATGACAACCAAATAGACTCTTCCATAGGTTGTATGAAATTTGCTGCTAGCAATTTATCAATATTTTGCTTAACTACTATTGCATAATTTGTATTTAGTCTATACTTGGCATGATGTGCTAGTGGTATGGTTGTATCCAATTCAATTTGGTGTTAAGCTAACTTTGGTGGAATGCCTTTCAAATCTTTGTACGTCCAAGCAAAAACATCGTTGTACTTCCATAATAATTCCTCCAACTCCAGCACCTTCTTTGGTTTTAAATTTGAATTTACCTTCACCATTTGCAGTTCTACTTGAGTCCCCATATTCAATTTTGTTAACTATTGTTCTTTTGTGAATTTCCAACTTACTATTTACAACTCTTAAGCCTTGACCTTGGCTGGAGTTTTGTTAATTTGAACATTCCATGGCTATTGTTTATAGAGGTCTTAGAATATATTTTATCTTTTAAAACAACTCTTGGCTCATATATGTTTGTAGTTTCTCCCTCTACTGAAATGAATTTATACTATTCCTTTCTATGTTATGATTGTGAACTTTAGTATTTGTGTGGGTAAAACTTTGTGGTTCTACAAACTAATTTTTTTCTAATAGACTAATAGTACTTATGGAAAAAAATTATGGCTCTATAGGAAATATGATATCCTCCTCTTCATATGTGATACCATTCTAATAATCATAACATAACAACATTTCCAATTGTTTCATTTTTATTCCCAAGTGGTTCGTCACTACTATAATTCTAACCGTACCATTCCTTTGAATTATCACTATGTTGTTATCCCAATCATGGGCTATTATAGCATCCTTCAATCATGGTCTCTTTACACTACTACAAATCATAGTTTTTTAAGAGGTTCAAATTGACTAACTTGTCATTTTGATTAATAGACATGTACATTTTGACTAAAGGCCAGGGGCTTGAATGACACATGTATGTGTTGACATATCAATTTGACTGTAGTGGTTCATTTGATTATATATGTACATAATCAAGTTATACAACCTTAGTCAAAATGGTTAATGGTCTTTAGTCAAATTGAACAATTAATCAAAATAACGAAATATTTATAGTCAAAATGACTAATGGTCCTTAGTCAAGTTGAACATTTAGTCAAAATGGCTAATTATCCTTAATCAAAATGGCCAATGATCCTTAGTCAAAATGACCAATGACTTTTAGTCAAGTTGAACACTTAGTCACAATGGCCAATGATCCTTAACCAAATATGACATGGTCTACTACCTTATGTATTTACCTCTTACTTATTCATCCACTTATTTATTTAGTTAATTATTTGCCTATCTATTACCCACCCACCCACCTATTTATTATTTACCTACCAACCAATTTACTTATACCTTCCACCTATTTACCTACCTATATACCTACCTATGTTTTTCACCTTCATATGACCTACATATTTACCTATCCACCCACTTACCTACTTAACTTTAACCACTAAGTGTAACCATAAGGTTTAGCCAAAATTTAACCAAAATTTAGCCATCAAATTTAATTTAAATTTAACCACTAAATTTAACCATTATGTTTAGCTATTAGATTTTGGCACCAATTTTAACTTAAGTTGAATTATTAAGTTTGGCCAATAAGTATAACTTGAATTTAACCACTAAGTATATCCATTAAATATAGCCTAGGTTTAGGCACTATGTTTGGCCATTTAATTTATTCGTTAGGTTTAATCAAGGTTTAGCCATTATTTTAAGTCATTAAGTTTGACCACTAAGTTTAACTATTATTTTAAATCATTAAATTTAGCCATTAGGTTTAGCCATTACTTTAAATAATTAAGTTTAACCATTAGATTTAACCATTATGTATAGTTATTACTTTAAGTCACTAAGTTTAACCTCTATGTTTAGCCAAATTACTTTAAGTTATTAAATTTAGCCACTATGTTTAGCTAGTATGTTTAACCATTACTTTAAATCACTAAGTTTAACCACTAAGTTTAGCAATTATTTTAAGTCATTAAATTGAACCATTAAGTTTAACCATTACTTTAAATCATTAAATTTAGCCATTAGATTTAACCATTACTTTAAGCCACTAAGTTTAGCCATTGGGTTTAATAATTATTTTAAATCATTGAGTTTAGCCACTAAGTTTAGCCATTAGTTTAAATCATTGAATTTAACCATTAGGTTTAGCCATTAGTTTAAATCATTGAATTTAAACACTAGGTTTAACCAATATTTTAATCACTAAGTTTAACCATTAGGTTTAGCCATTATTTTAAACCATTAAATTTAACCATTATTTTAAGTCATTGAGTTTAGCCATTAAATTTAGACATTATTTTAAGTCATTGAGTTTAGCCATTAATTTTAAACATTATTTTAAGTCATTGAATTTAACCTCTAAGTTTAACCAATAATTTAAGTCATTGAATTTAACCATTAGGTTTAACCATTACTTTAAGCCACTAAATTTAGCCATTAGGTTTAGCTAATAGTTTAAGCCATTGAATTTAGCCACTAGATTTAGTCATTACTTTAAGCCATAAAGTTTAATCATTATTTTAAGTCATTGAATTTAACCATTAGGTTTATGCATTATTTTAAGTCACCAAGTTTAGCCACTAGGTTTAAGCATTACTTTAAACAATTAAGTTTAGCCACTTGGTTTAGCCATTATTTTATGTCATGAAATTTAACCATTATTTTAAGTCATGAAGTTTAGTCACTAGGTTTAGTTAATAGTTTAAGTCATTCAATTTAGCTATTAGGTTTAGACATTATTTTAAGTCATTAAGTTTAGCCAGTAGTTTAAGTTGTTAAGTTTAACCATTAGGTTAAACCATTACTTTAAATCATTGAGTTTAGCCATTAAGTTTAACTATTATTTTAAGTCATGAAGTTTAGCCATTGGGTTTAACTATTACTTTAAATCATTGAATTTAACCATTAGGTTTAGCCATTGAGTTTAGCCATTAGGTCTAGCCATTATTTTACATCATAAAATTTAGTCACTAGTTGTGACCTAGGTTTAACCAATATGTTTAATGATGTGAAATGAACATGTGAAATAAAAAACTTGATATAAATTGAACATCTTTGATGGTGTAGTCCACTAACAAGGACTTGGTTTATCACATGGAAGGTTTGGGGTTCGATTCCTTACACTTACAATCTATGTGCATGTTGAGAAGGCTAGGTTAAGTTAGGTTTAAGTAGGTCATGTAGGCTAGGTTAGGCACCTACCTACTTAAGTGTTTTTTTTTTACCTACCTAGACCTATTTACTACCTACTTACTTACTTACTTACCTACCTACCTACCTACCAATTAATTTAAAAAATAATAATCTAAAAAATGATTTTAATTTAGGTATAAAATTGACCCAGTTAAATGGTCCACTATCCACCAATCAAATAATTAATGAAATAGTTAGTCATTTTGTCAATCACTCTGCTAATCAAAATGACAAGGTTTAATTTGACTACCTAATTGTGCTAGACATGTATAAAACGACTTGTCCATATTGACAAGGTAGTTTTTTTTACACCTGTCACTTTTGGGTATTTTTTGACTAAAAAACCTAGTTGAAAAAACCATGAATTGTAGTAATGTTATCAGCATGGAATAACTAGCGTCTATCACACTATTCTATAATATAGTGAACGTAGTAACATAAGATATGTTGTGAACATATATCTTGTAATGGTTTGATTTGCCATCCTCGGATTATATGGTGTGGGTTTAGGCTTAGGCAACCCTAACCTCAATCTCAACTGTTCTATATTGATATTAACCCCAAACCCTCCATTTAACAAAACGTCCTCTCTAGTGTGCTTTTTCTAATTTGTATTTTTAAAATTACCATATGGTTATCAATAGTGACTACCATTGTTGCTACTTCTAGTACTACATATGGTACTATTTCTTCTATTATTGTTTTAATTACAACCTATGGTTTGTTAGGTTTCCTTTTCTACCATAAATATTTTTTGAACTCGGGAGTCGTTTTTAATAATTATCTCAAGTTCAAAGTATAATTAGTTTCTAACATCTATATACTAATATCTTGAAATATCTCTTCTATCAATTTTAGTTTATTTTGGGAAACTATAGATTCCTAAGGTTTCTAAGGTTTTATAGAAGATGTCGCATACCCAACCACATTGTGTTCCATCCCTGTATTGATGATGTAGAAGATCCTTCACAATAACTTGTGCCTTTTGCAATTGTTGAATAGTCTCTACCATTATCTTCTTCAATGTATGCTCCTTTTCTTAATCTACAATATTTTTATTCTTCCTTGGTTCTTTTTCCTAGAACACTTGCTCTTCTCTGATTTTGTTTCTTGTAGCAACATTGACGTTTATTACATTCACATTTGTAGTGATTATCTTGACCTTGATAACCACTTTCCATTCTGAACTTGATGCATTTTCCCTTTAGAACATTTTCTACATGTCTACAAACTTGGGATAATTTGTCATCATATGCACCCATTTAACCCACAAATGTGGCAAGCATACAAGTTATTCTTCTAACCTTTTTGAAGTTGATTGGTAACCTTTATTGATGTTATAGTGGGTTCTTCCTTCTTCTTGACTTTACATGTTTCCACATTGTGGTTGTTTCATCCATAGTTTATGTAATGTTTATCAATCTTTCCTAGTTCCGTCTTTGGTTTCATCATTGTTGTAAATTAAATTTTTTGTGGTGGGTTGATAGTGCATTTTGAACTTTTGTAAATGTTATCCATTCTTCACACATTAGTATAAAAGTGGGGTGTAGTTCATTAGCCTACATCATTATGGGACCTTAAAAGTGAAATAAGTTCACTGCAATTTAATGATTTCACCCTGATTAAAGTTATTTCATTATAATATCACTATGTAAATATCATGTTTCATTACTAGTTGACATAATTCACTATTATAATTTATTGTGATAAATAGGTTTATTTTTATATTGTTGTTTTAAATACCCTATGCTACTTTATGATATACCCTATACTATTTTAGGCTACCTTAGTTATTTTAACTTATATCTTAAGTTATTATAGGTTATTATAAATTATTACACCTTAAATTATTACATGATATTCTACCTTAAATTATCATAATTAACTAATTATATGTTTTTTTATTTTTAATTATTTTTAATTAAATTATTCAACTAACCTTAGGCTATAATGGAAGTTATTTTTATTTTTATTTAATATATGTTATTTCAAGTTATATTTTAAGTTATTCAAGATCATACTACTTCATGTTATTATAAGTTATTTTATCCTAGGTATAACAATTTAAAATAATCTGAAATAAAATATAATGACCTAAGGTGATATAACATATAATAACTAATAATAGCCTATGAAAAATAATTTAGAATAACCATCAATAAAATAACCATCAATAACCTATAATAATATAGCCTAGAATATTCAATAATAGTTTATAATATAATAACCACCAATAGTCATAATATAACTTAAAGTAACAAAAAATAACCACCAATAACCATCAATATCCATTAATAAAATAATTAATAATAACCACTAATAGCCATTAATAGAATAGCCATCAATAACCACCATTAAGATAACCACCAATGGTTTACACTACTATAATTCTTATTTTTTCAAACGAACTAAGTTGATTAGATGGGTCTTTTTTACTAAAGAATATATATATTTTACTAGAAGCTAAGGGCTTGAATGACAATGAGTATTTTTTGAGTAATCAATTTAACTAAAATGACCGATTTGACAATTAGTCAAATCGAATTTAGTTAAATTAAACTTAAAAGTTACTGGCTTAATTAATAAAACCACCCAATTTAGTCAAATTAACAAGTGCCCTAGTCAATAAGGTCACCTATTATATTCAATCAATAGGGTTAACTAAATAGGTTAAGTCAAAATGGCCAATGGCCTAATCAAAAAAACCTATTACAAATTCCAATACTAGTTGGGTATCTTGGGACTACATGTAACATTTTTATTATGTTTGACCAATTGAAAAAAGTTGGAAAATGTAAAAGTTAGTTAATCATAATTAAATGAATCATGACCAAATGAATTATTCTTTAATTATATATATGGTCTATCTAACCATGGTCAATTTAACAATAGTTGGTTTAGTCTCAGTAAGTTTAGCCATGATAATTAATTTAACATAGTTAGTTTAACCATTATTAGTTGGGCCATTGTTGGTTTTGCCATAATGAATTTAACCATGGTCATTATAAGCATAACTGAGTTAGCTATATTTATTTTTAACATATTAATTATTTTTCTTTAATGCATTTAACCATAATTAATTTGGCCAATTATAAAACCCAATAATTAATTGTGGTTGAAAGGTGCATTACTATAGCTTGGTGGCCATAACATGCCTTTCACGTCCTATAGCTTGACGGCTACCAAGTGATAGTAAGGTGCCTTTCACCCATAATTGCCCGGTGGTTGCTAAATGATAATAAGGTGGCTTTCACCCATAATTACTTAGCAGTTGCAAAGAGATAATTAATGGGGGGCCTTCAACTATCACCTAGTAGTTGCAAGGTGATAGTTAGTGAGATTAGTGTTTACTAATTGTGGTGTTGTGTGGGTTGCATAATTTTACCTTACTTGTGGATAAACTTTTGATTTTTTCTCTTAGGAATGTCAAGGAAGTGACATTATATTCAATGGTGAATTCTCTTCTTCTCTGGACTATTTTCATTTATGATTCTTTGCATGGAGTGTACATGGAATTACTACTTGATCTACCCTTGCTATTTATAGGTGATGTTTCAATGGTATCAATGGATGTCCACTTTAGTCAACCTAGTGATGAAGACACGATGCCCATGGATGTCAAACCATGATATTATTGTCATGATCCTCTAAAGCCCTTGGAGGTGAGTCCCTTTCATGTTGTCTTCGGCTTGAGGGGAGTTCTTGCAAGACAAGGACAATCTTTTAAACCTTGCATTTTATCTCTTGTTGAATGGTATAAAAATTTGTCGGCAAATCCTTATGTTATTCCTAGACCAAACTTGCTAGAATTCATGCAAAGGTGTCTTCAATAATTTGTAGTGTATATTTGGACTAATTGTAAGCCTTAAAAGATTCCAATCTTCTTAAATGGAATGAGAAAATATATAGATTTTAATTTTTATGTTTTGTGGATTTTTGGTTATGAACTTTATTGGAAGAATGACCACCTTTTTTTTTACAAGCCCAAGACCACCATTTTCCATAAATGCCTCACAAATTTCTTTGATAAAGTCTTAGGTATGTAGATTGGAAACACCATCCTTGTAGACCACAATCTTGAAAGGACGATGAAAAGCCCAATACAAAATGTCATGTTAGTTGAAAAATGGAATGGTAAGGTAGACGTTCTCTGAAATACCTAATGGGTGAAGTCCTTCCTTATTTGGAGGCTCTTCATTCCACAAGCAAGTATGTGTTTACATTTATGCAACACAAACCTTTTGGTACAATGTGGCAAATCACTAGGGTAGATATTGAGTTTCGACAACTTTTTAATTCCTATGGCAAACACTTTAACTCTTCTTCCTGTCACATTGTGTGAAACAATTGCTTATAATTGAGTTAAAGCTAAATTTGATAATATGCTTCAAAATTTAATTTAATGATGTGTTAAAAATATTGTATGGAGGTTGTGTAGCCATACAATTCCTTATTTGGAATTGTGTTAAATATTGAATTTTGCAATGTATTCAGGGGAGGACCTCATATAATATTAACTTTCTTGCCACTCCTTTACTAACTAGCCAATGAACTCAAAATCCCTTTTTGGTTTCGAATGCATGAATCTATTCATGTTGAGTCTTATTTTTTTCAATTGTGTTTTTTAAATATTGGGATCGTTTGTTCTAAAATATGCTTGAATTTTTGAAATTATAGGTTATGGCTTCTATATGTGGGTCGTTGAGCGCCAAAAATCAAGTGCAATTAGCCAAAATTATTTGCACAATTGCCTTGGATGAGGTCAACTTACTCTAAATTAATCCACCTATGGATTTTGTTTCGCAAAAAATTGCAATGACTTTTGGTGTTGGAAGTGACATGCACCAAGAAATCGCAATGACTTTAGGTTTTGTTAAAGATGGTGGACAATAATTTACACCATCTTTTGGTTTTGCTAAAGATACTCAACGTGAAAACACTAGAATTCATTCTAGTTCTCATGAACAAACTCAACCTACGGTGGAGGTGAATGAATATCATTTGATTTTCAACTTGAATGGTGTTCTTGTGGTGACTGGTGAAGGTCAAACAAAATCCCGTTTGATTGTTTTGAGGCCTGGCTTGAAAGAGTTCTTTTTTGCTTGTGTAAAAAAATTCACAATGTACATATGGTCATCGGCAATGAAAAGGAACTTTTTGAAGCACTTGGACATAATCGCCAAGAAAACATGTGTTTTCCTTCGAACTTCTAGAATACTAGACCAAACTTTATGTTTAAGAAATGATCACTTCTTGCCAGAGAAGTTTGACAAACCTATTTTTCATAAAACCTAAAGGATTTCTTTCATCTTTTTCTTGGTACGACTTTTGATAATATTTTGCTAATAGGTGACACGCCTCACAAGAATATGTTTAATATTCCTTGTAGTGCCATTTTCTTTGAGACTTTTTACAAGTTTCACATTGATGATAATTACTTGCTTGGCATTATACTCCCATACTTGGAATCATTACATTCATCCAAAATGCAAGTTTATAAATTTGTAGAATTGAATCATTTTAGTAACATTATGAATGTGCCTCCTAGTGATCCCAATATGAAAAATTGAATGTTCATTATTCTGCGAAATGCAATGAAATTCTTTGTAACAAAGTTAAATCGAATTTTGTAAATGAAAAGAGGTGAAACATTAATTGATTTATTGTTAGATTGGTGTGCATGAATAGTTTAATATTTTGAATGAACATGGGTGGATGTTTTGTTTTCATTAAAAAGAATTTCAAGGTTATTGGCTCTAGTCCAATTTAATGTATTTGTTCATATGATTTGGTTATTTTCAAATGTAGATTGGACCTTCTCATTTGAAAATTGTTGATTTCTTAAACATGTTTCTAGGTTGCCATAATTTGTTCCACAATTTTGTTCACATGTGGCCTAGTGGCCACCAAGCACCTTGTGCATGTAGTTGAATATCTCCCTTCTTTTGTTTCCTTTTTTTCTAGTATCATTGTGTCGCCTGGTGGCCAATGGATATAATTATGTTTTTTGGTATTTCATATTTACCCAAAAAATTAATTAATATTTTTAACACATGAATTAATTATTTTAATTTGGATAACACATTATCATCTCATGAAAGTGTAATTTTTTTTGTTGAGAAATTTTGTTGTTGTTTTAGTTAAATGTGCATTCAGGCCCTATAGTAACAACCAAAGGCAGTTCAACATGTTTGTGTGTACATTCATCACCTCTTAGATTAAAAAAATTGTTGATTTTCAGCATCAATGTTGTGTTGTGTTATTTCCCACCTTCGGTTGTTCTGCAAGGGAATGTTAAAGTATTTGAAAGAAATGTTGACAAGGCTAAAGTGGAATTTAAAGCTAGAGTGGAAGATTTTCTTACAAAGGCATTTGAAAAGTTTAACATCACAATTTGATCTTGTATGAAACTTGAGGATGTGCTAGAGGTTCTTCCAATGCTCATGCCTAAAAATTTCATGGATCAATTCATTTTCATTTGGGGACGTGAACAATGGTCTAAGATGGTTAGTCAAATATCACCCAGGTCCCATTATTATTTAAAGGATTTGAAATGCATTTATTTATGGTTGTTGTGGACTACCTTATGGAAGGAGTATCAAACATTATTCATTGCTTTTGAACCTAGTAAGGCATTGCGAAATTCCAAATGGAATGGTCTTTATCTTGAATCATTGAGGGGACAAATGCTGCTGAAAAACAAGGTGCAATGGTTGGACCTTGCATCTCTTTTGTGGCCACCCTTGGTTGGATTGCCATTGGCCAAAGTGGTTCAAGTTCATTATGATTTTATAATCAAGTATTCTAAGCTTCGATTAAGTTCATCCTTGAAGAATTATTATTGGTTTTTCCAGTAAATGGGTAGTGATAATGGTGATGTTTGCAATGTCCTACCCTCTTTAGGTATTAAGTATTTTAAATCATTTTATTTCATTATATTCTTATTTTGTAAATGACGCACCCCCAAGCTCCTTGATGGACTCACTACAAGTCCAAAGGTGAAAACAACGAAAGGAGAAGGAGTTAAGGTGTGCTCCCTGGCTCGCAACATTTCGAAGGTAAAAGGGCGTGCTGGAGCTCTGCGATGGGACTAAGAAGATTGAAAAGCAAGTCACTTACTCACATGGACCTGCACAAACCAAACAATAGGTTGGTTAGTGTGTGGCTAAAACACCTTTGGTGTAGGGACGAGCCACGAACAAACATGGACTCACAAAATTCACCATGGCCTAGACTTGGGGGAAGCCATCACCTTTCCCCTTATAGTATACTTTATGCCTAGCCACGGGACCAGCACCCAAATGTCATTTTGTCTCGGGACTCCCAAGTGGGAGTTTTGAAATTCTCAAAGTTGGGACTCCTATGACTTTGGGGGCCCATAACTTTGCATGTAAACCTCCGATTGAAATGAGATTTAAATCAAAGTTGTAGCCCTTATCAAGAGATTTCTAATGGTATGTGACATGCCACCTGCATGCAAAAAAATTGGGGCGATTCCTGACTTTTAGTGGTTGGGAATCAAATTGTCGGTTTGACTTTCAACCCTTCTTTTGGCCATAACTTGTGTTTTAAGTATTCAAATGGGTCATGCGAGCCCATTTTAGACATCTACGTTCCAAAAAATTTCCAAAATACAAGGAACTTCTCAATCCAATGGGTTTTAACCCCTGCAATCGCTCTCTAAAAATTTGGGAGTCCATTGGGACTTCAACTCCCAAAGTGGGAGCTCACTTGGGAGTGTGAGGGGTCATTCACTCACATTCTCCTACACTTCCGGGAGCATGAAATGTGATTCATGGGCTTCTCTCTTGGCCCGCACCCTTGCAAGCCTTTACTTTAGTCGCAAGCTTAAGGCTAAGGTTGCAACATTAAATCATTTTTTTAAGCATATTTTTTTACATGGTTATATATTTTCATATGCCCTTGTTTTTAGTATTAACTTTTGTTTGTAATTGACTTGGATTATTGTTTGTAAACTACACAACATCGTTTGCAATTTTAAAGGGGAAAAAAAAGTGTTGGCCACTCAATTTTTTATTCCGAAATGATGTTAATGTTGTTACATATTTGCGCATGGACAATCACAAGACTAGGAGGATTTGACATAATCTTTCATATTTTATAAAAATTATTTTTTAGGGTTTTTTTTTTAATGATTTTTTAATAATGGAGTTTTCATTCCATGACTTTTGGAGAAATCAGTTCAAGTGTTTTAACAACTTGGTGACCATTATGTTTAGTTTATTTCAAATTATGCTTCCAATTTATGCTATCATTTCCTAAGGTTTATAGAAAAAATATTTTTATCATAATGGATTTTTTGTTTCAAGGCCATTACATGAAGTGTTTTGACAACCCAATGGCCATTGGGTTCAATTTGTTTCTAAAACATTTAATAAAGTTTGTTTAGTTGTTATGTATTACATTTTTCCAAATTTTGCAACTTTTTCCCTTCTTTAAGTATACTTGTTATGTAATCTATATTTTCGTTATGCTACAACTTCTTTTTCCTCTTGTTATAGGCCTAGTGGCCATCATGCTTCAAGGTTCAGTTTGGATTCAATCCAATCATGTATGTTTGATATTTGTAAATTATATTTCACTAAATTGACATCCTCCAAATTCTTTTTCTGCTTTTTGTTAAAAACCTCCCATGGTGTCCACAAGGTTTAATTTGTATAACTTGGAATGTAAATTGTAAAGCTTTAAAGTTTCCTTGTTGTTAACAACCATGTCATGGCCCATGGCCACCAGGTCATTTGTAAATTGAAAGATTCAAAAAAATAACTTTGTAAATTTTGTTTTTGCATTTTCAGACTTTTGTAAAGTCCTGAATTAATTAAGTATGTGTTATAATGGTTTTAATTGAAGTTGTGAATGAGGATTGTGAACAATGAAAGCTATTTTGTCCAGTTCCAAGTGTTAGATACTATAGATTAGCAATAGGAATAAAGGTTTTTTGGCCTTACAAGTATTTGCCGATGAATGATGAAGTGGTCAAGATGGCGATAAAACAATGTCACATGATAATGGATGGGGTGAATAAACTCTTGAAAAAACGAGTTTCATGTAAGGACGATGCCTTGGTAAAAAGCTTCTAGGCTGAGAACATCGATGATGTGGAAAATATGGGTAATACAATTGAAGACTTGAGTAATGATAAATTACATGGTGAAATCAATTATATTTTTGAGGATGGTGTGGAAGGGTTTGTTGGGGAGTCTGGGTCTAATTCCATGAGTGAAAAAATAAGTGAAAATAATATTGTGGAAGGTGATGAAAAGGTTGGCGGTGAAGAAAATTTTGAACAAAATAAGGAGGACTATAACTAAGGGAATGCACGTGGGAATGATGATGTAATGCATGGCCATGGTGTGGGAGGGACAAATTCAAATATAGGAAGATGTCAGTCTGAGTGGTGAGGAGTTGAATGTGATCTTGTAGATGATGGTGGGGTTTTCATTGCAAAAGTTTTAGTGGTTGCATGTGACCCACAAGAAGCAATTATTGATGATCAGCTTGGGGAGGACCATGTTGGGCTTTGCATCTTGTATTGTCACGTGATTGTATCAATAGTGATCACCATTTGGAAATAGTTCAGACAATTCTTGATCAGTACCCCCTTATAGAACATCTCATAACATTTAATGAAACCCACATACCAGATGTTGATGATGTGGGAGTAATTGGTGTAAAGAAAGAGAAATATTCTTTTCATAAGAGGAAGCAAAGTGTAGTTGACTCTGAGGGTTCCATTTTTAGAATTGAAAAAATGTTGTCAAAGGAGTTTATGTGTAATGTGGGTGTGGCAAAATGTTGCGCCATGAATTGTTGTCAACATTTTCCTCGTGAAAAGACCTTGTTGTTGAAATAAAAGTTTTGGAATTTGTCTTTTGAATATTGCAAAACATATGGTTTAAATATTCCAAGAAGGTTGCATAAGAGGGGAGACAAAAGCCGATGAAAATTTGTCATTATTCAAGGTTTAGACATTTGTGAAATTGCTTAGTACCAAATTGTTGGTCTATCTAGGTCGACATATATGTTGTACAAATTAGATAACAAGTGAAGTTGTCGATTTCAACCACATGGGAACAAAGGTACATGTAAATTACGTATGTCAACCCAACAAGTAGAATCCAATGTTCAATCATTAATTGACTTGTATGTAGATATTATGCCACATCAAATGAAAGGGATTGGAAATGGTAAACAAGATGTGCAATGTCTTTTGCTTGAAACATGGAAAAGTCTACAAGAACATAGTGATCAAATGAATTATATGGAATGACTAACACTTTTTGTTTCTATCTAGCGATAAATGCCTGGCAACTGTTAGATGTTTTTTATGAAGAACTATTTTTCGAAAAATTGAAATGAATTTTTGAATGTATATTTGGTGACATACATCTATCGTGGAGATTTTAATATTTCTTTATTTTTTTGTATTTGTGGGTTGGCAGAAAGCAATGAATTAAGCATTAAAGATATTTCTCAAAGTGTTATGAGTAGGTTGAGGAAAAGACATCGTCTGAATGTTGATGTGCGAAAATAGGGGTCCATGTTTGTGAAATGCACTATTTATGAATCCCTAAAGGACTTGATATCCAAATTGGGAAAGAATAACAATGAGGAACTAGAATATGAGATGAAGTTAAGAAAACATATCTTGCACCAATAATCATGCAGAAATTTATACCATACTTGGAGGACAGAATCAATGCAATCAAAGGATGAGTTCCTATGCATTATTCATGACAAGATGGACCATGCAAAAATTGTGCTTCCAAGGTTACAAGTGTGCAACAAAATGATATATGGGCTTGGACAATTTTCAATTACCCTTGTGGCTATGATAGTGCATGGTCATGGGGATGAAAAATATGCACAATATTCTAACGAGTTATGGGCAAATGACCCCAATTTCACAATTAGGTCCTTGTTGTGACTTTGGAGGTAGCCTCGATTTTGAAGTTGAAATTATTGTTTGAACACCGCCCCCATAATTCATTCTTTGCATGTATGTTGCAAGGGAAATTGCGTTGCATACACAAATTACGCACCCTAGATCAAATTGTTGGTCTGAAGCCTTTGCCAAGAAATTTGTTGCTTCAAATGGATAATTGTGTTAAAGACAATAAGAATCAACATTTGTTAGTGTTTCTATCATTTGTTAGTGTTGTTGATGGCAAGGGATGTGTTTGAGGATGTCAAATTGGGATTTCTTATAATTGGCCATACACATGAGGATATAGATGAGTGTTTTGGCTATTTGTCAAAAAAGTTGAAGGAAGAAAACAATTACATTTTAGCGGATTTGATAAAAGCTTTCATGATCTCACAGGATAGACCATTTATTCCTCAATTGATTCAAGAAATTCCAAATTTAAAATCTTGGGTCTTAGTTTGTTTGAAGGATGTCCCTGAAATGTTGGTAGGGCATATTGATAACTGATATGCATCTATTTATATTTTTTATTGATTCGTCAAGTTGGCTAGTGATGCAATATAAAGTTTCCCCCACAAATCTTGTTTGGAGTCTAATAGATGGGCTTCCAATTAGATTATGGAAAGCTAATATAGGTGGTTCACCAAAGCTGCCTATTGGAGTTCCAAGCCTTGTTCTATATCGCCCAATTTGGGGCAATGATGCATTGAGATCAGTGGAGAGAGAAAAGTTTATAAATTATGGACTATCCAAATTGTGGATTTCTGGAAGGTGGGCATTGCACAAAATTCCACATATGAAATGAAGATGAAGTTGTATGTGGAATATTGGGAAGATATTTTATTACTTTTGTCAATACCATTATCGCATCAAAGTACAACTCTTTTGGAGGGCTTCTAGCCTTCAAGTAATTGGAGGTCCAACTATGTTGGGGCTTCATTGTCATCCGTGATGGATGTTATTGATCTAAAAGATCTAATTCAAGTTCCTTATTGTGCACCAAAGAACATGAGGCCTTTAATTGCATACATGTCATTTAGAGATCTTAATGTTGGAAATTTGTGCTCGTGAAACCACACGATCCTCATCTTGTTCTTCTTTGGATGGGAAGAATGGAGGGTGACATTATCAAGGATGAAAAGAGTGAATATTTTAAAGTGGTGAAAGTTCAATGGTGGGCTCTTATGAAGAAAGGATCAAATTTGGATGAATGACATTTGTATGAAGATTGTTAGAATGGGAAGTGGAAATGTAATTTTAACAAATCCAAAACAATGGCTTGACATTTCAGCTATTCTTTTTTATTTTCCTACTCAGAAAAATACAATAAACAAAAGTCAAATTAATATTCCTGCTACTTATGCTAGTAGAGTTAAAAGTTAATTTCAATGCTTCTAATGCCTCAACCAATTTGCGAATGTTGGTGACATTGATTAAATTATATTTGCAATTTTTTGTTGTCTTTTGTATCAATGTATTGATTGGATTGTTGTTTTAAAATCTTTTTTTCACTTTTTAATAAAATTATTATTTTGCCAAATTTATCCATGTACATGATTCTTGAAGAGTAATAATTAATAATCTATTTTGTTCACTTGATCCCTAATCTCTGGTGGCCACTAGGCATCAACTTTCCTACATGGTATGTAAAGCCCCAAAAATAATGAATTTGTTATAACATGAATAATAAAATTACGTTCATAGACATTATTGTTATTGGTATGTTGTGCCTTGTTTGTATTTCAGAAAATTGAATTTTTATTTCAGTTTATTGGGAACATTTACTTGTGACTTTCTTATTTGATAATCTATTATGTATTATCACTTGTTAAGCACCAGGATAAATACTATATTCTAATTATATATGGAATTTGAAACATAATAGATTTGTTATTGTACAATTAACATGCATGGATCAAGTTGTAATTGTTAAAAGTTTAACATGTTGGCAATATATTAGATTCAAAACATTGAGTTTTTTTTCCTCATTTTAAATGGGAGTTGTGTCATTTGGTTTTCATAGCTTACAATTTTTTATGTTTCACTTGGTGGCCATCAGGTGTTCAATTATATTTTTAAAAGTTCTACGGTGTATATATATTTGAAAAGTATTAGTAAAATTTGTGTGATAGTATGATGTAATAGTTTTGCCAATTTGGTTTCTTTCCTTGTTTCAAATTCAAAGGGTTAAGTCTTTTGATGTTAGATGGGAGCACTGACATTTGGCTTTCAATCATTCATGAAATTCAAAATCTTGTTTTAGATTTGATATGAATGTTTTTAACATGATGTATACATGGATCTTTTTGGAATTGTTGCTTACAAAGTTGTTTTTGTTTGGAAATAATGTAATTGAATTTTTTTATAATATGACATTCACATCAAAAATGATCATTAATTTGTTAAGTTTGGTGGCCACTAGATGGAGTTCATTCCATCCACCAAGTTGTATAAAGTCTTAAATTAAAATTTTAATCTTCAATTAATTAAATATGTGTTAATTACCACTTTCCATGAAGAACGATGTTATAAAATGCGATACTTACATATGGGTCAATACTAAAAATTACAATGACCACATAAACTTTTATTTTATTTAAATTACAAGATTCCTTTGAAATGTAATACTTGCATGCAGGGCCATGTAAAACATATTTAAAACATCATGGTAATACCTACGTAGAGGTCTCCTTAACCCACACCAAACATTGGGTCCAAATTACTTGCATATAATTTTCTTAATACATATTGAAAAAATAGTCTTTTCTGATTGTAGTACATGCATAACAAAACCTAACCCACATGGTGTTAATTATAATAGTTACATTACTTCTTTTACCTTGTTAGGCTTAGGATTTGAATTGATTGTGATTTGGGAATTTGACCCATGTATATACACTTGTAAAAACATGCACCTACAATATCACCTTTTTCATTAAACCATGATTATTAATGGAATACACAAATTAATACTTGCATGTGGGAGTAATAGCTACATTACATAAAAGACTAAACCTTGTAATACTTGCATGCATGGGTTATCAATACACTATGCATAGAACCTAAGTTGGCAATACTTGCATGCCAAATTAATAAAAACTACATAAATGTAAATCTAATCCTTGCAATACTTGCATGCCAAACTAAAACACACATTGGACATGGGTGTTCAAGTAAAAACACAATCAAAGGAGCCACCCAAGTGAATGGACACTCCTTAAAACTACATTTTTTATGTTTGAAAGATCACAAGTGAAGCATAATTGTTTGAATTGTCATAATTGTTTTTGGAATACTTTCCATCAATTGCAAAGTTTACATGCACAAAGTTCGACACAAATAAAAAATGTTTTTGCATGTTCAAAGCACTCAAACATTAAGAGTGGATAGTCCTTGTTTTTTCAAACATCTTTTTTTTCTACCAAATGTGCACCATTCCTTCTAAAAATTGGAGAGGATTTTAACATTAATGATTAGAAGGGCAAAAAGATTTGAACTAATGAAAATTGTTTTTAGAACTGTTTTGAGCACATTTGGGTCAAAATTGCTTTTGACCTTGAAATTTATGGATTTAAAATGCGTGCTTTTAATAAAAGTTGTTCATATTTATGTGGTAGAGAGCATGAATGCATACACTAGAAGAAAAACATGTATTTTCAACTACTTTTTGTGACTAAATTTTAATCGCAAGAGACATTTTGTAACTAAAATCCTTTTAGTCGCCTAAGACAAATCACATGTGATAAATTAATCACAAATGACAAAGGGTATTGTATGAAAGAAAAGTCAACAAATACATTTCATCCTTTGACTCCATTGTATACGTATTATCACATGCGACTAAGATGCAACTATTTTGGTCACAATTAAGGGCAAATCATGTGCTGCCACGTGTCTTAATATTTGATTATTTAAAATATAATAATTATTATTATTTTGAAGTAATCGACGTCGTTCAATTCATATACTTGGATGATCTTATATTATGACGTGTGGCCCAATGTAAATATGCCATGTGGCATTAAAAAATTTAAATAAAAATATTAATATTAGGTTGGTAGGTACCTAGGTAGGTACATAAATAGGTGCTTACAATCCTTACCTACCTACATATTTAGGTAAAAAAATAAGTAGGTAGGTTCTACCTTCTTAGGCTAAATACCTACTCACATAGGTAGGTACTTAAGTAGGTAGGTACATAGGCTGACCTAGATGGGTAGGTCAAACTAGGTACCTACCTAACTAAATAAACAAGTAGGTTGGGGAGGTAAGTATTTTAGAATTGTGCATTATTTGTTTTTTTGTTTTGGGTTGAGCCTTTTGATTAGCTCATCCCATGTGCACAAATTTTTTAATGTGAAATTGGATGTGCACATCCCACCTTGTTTATATAATGTTCAAAATAGGATTAAAGAACAAACAATATGGGATAACTTTTGAAGTTACAACTTCCTTACAAACTAAGTTATAATTCTAAAACTTTCTTCATGCCTTACTTTCTTAGTTTTTAGACTTTTAAACAATTCAAGTACTAGATAATTAGATAATCATTTAATTAATATTGATTAAATTTACATATATTTAAATTATAAACTATACATTACAAATATTTAGTATTCATTATCAATTACTTAAATAAGCAATAACTTCTTAATATTTAACAAACTAACTATCTAGTTACTCACAAGTTATTAATACATAATTCATAAATAATAAAATAAAATAAAATAATTAAAAATATTTTACTTCTTTTAAAAATCTGATTGAATTATATATAACATAATTAAAACTAATTTAATCACTATAATTTTAAAATTAGATATTTTAAATATTTGTTTTAAAATTATAAATAATGAACTAACAATTGATATTAGAAAGTAGATTCTTACACAAATTTTTAAAAAATTATTATTCAACCAATTACATTATTTAATGTATAATTACATTTATTGTTGTAAAAATTATTATAGGTCAAGTAATTTTTTTCTCTTGGTAATTATTAACTACAAATACAATAATTTGTTAAACATAACATTAATTTTCATAATTACTGTAAAATTATTATAAAATATTTATCATAGATGATGAATCACAAATTTTTTAAAGATAATATTATTATATAATAATTTGTGAAATTAAAATCAATAAAATAATTATTTTAACTACATTATAATTTTTCCAAATTTTTAATTCAGGTTTGAAGTTATAAATTAAAGAGTGTGAATAATTATGTTCAATTAGAAAATAATTATGCACATACTAATTAATTATTATCTAAAGCAATTACAATTATTTTAAAGTAATGTCACATTAATTTAATTAATTAATTTCTTCTAATATGCAAATCTATGTTATAACAATAATTATTTATTGTCACTTAGATTTAATAAACATAATCATTTATAATTATTTGTAAAGTGATTTATTATGGATAACACTAGTAGAAAAAACCCTTGAAACTCAATCAATAATTATTTCAATTAAAATATAAATTTAAAATTCCAAAAAAAAATCAAAATTAAAATATAAATTTTTATATCAAATTTTCTTGAAGTTAAATAAAAAATTCCAGAATTGAAATGTCAATTTTAAAATTCATTTAATAATATTCAAAATTAAAATGTCCATTTTAAGACTCAATTAATAATTTTCTGAATTGAAATATTAATTTTGATAATCTAAAATAATAATTTGGAATTCAAATTTCAACTTTCAAGTCAAATAATTTCTTAAAATTTAAATTCAAAACTTCAGAATTCAAATATCAAATTTCAAGTTCAAATAAAAATATTTAAAATCAAGTTGCTGATTTTTAGACTCAATAAAGTTTTTTAAATTGAAATAATAATTTTTAGATTCGAAAATAATAATTTAGAATTCAAATATCAATTTTTGGATCAAATTTTTTTTTGAATTTAAATAACAATTTTTTGAATTGAAATGTCAATTTTCATATTCAAATAACAATATTCACAATTGAAATGTCCATTTTAAGACTCAATTACTAATTAATTTTTTTCAAACTTGAAGTATTAATTCTGAGAATCCAAAATAATAATTTGGAATTTAAATTTCAGGTTCGAATCAAATGATTATTTAAAATTTAAATGCAAAATTCTCAGAGCTGAAATATAAATTTTCATATTCATATTAAAATATTCAAAATTAAAACGTCCATTTTTATGATCAATTAATAATTTTTTGAATTGAAATACTAATTTTTGGATTCAAAAATATTAATTTAGAATTTAAAATCAATTTTTAGATCGAATAAGTCTTTTTGAATTTAAATTGAAAATATCATATTCAAATAAAAAATTTAAAATTCAAATAACATTTTAAACAATTGGAAGAACAATTTTCAAACTTGAATAAAAAAAATTCAAAGTTCAAATATTAATTTTGAGATTCATTATATGAACAATATACATACGTATTCATATTATATATATATATATATATATATATATATATAAT
>Ga0116227_10000625_pt1 | contig 71038 bp, 49 predicted proteins | sample S1TSphgellanicum_FD_89693 | JGI IMG/M metagenome (GOLD analysis project Ga0116227, IMG submission 89693) | Host-associated microbial communities from peat moss isolated from Minnesota, USA - S1T2_Fb - Sphagnum magellanicum MG | ecosystem: Host-associated > Plants > Peat moss > Unclassified... | reverse complement strand
AAAAAAATCGTTGTCTAATGAACCCACAAACACACCACTATGGATGGATGTTGCATGAAATGGTTGTAAAAGTGAGGTAAATTTCATTCATTGGCCTCAAAAATGGGAAAACCGGGGTGGAGCATATTCATGGGTGGCAAGGCACCCGGGTCACACTAGTTGTTAGTAAAATCACTATTTACTTAGTAATAATTATTCCAGGGAATATTGGTAATTTTTAAAAAATTTGTTGTGTATCAAAATGGCAATGTATTAATGCATCATATTCCATCATGCATTATATCATCATGCATTAACAAAAAGAATGACAATGTGACAAATTTCATGTCGTTCTCCCTTTCATTATAGAGCTACATTGTAGCAAAAAGAAAAAGAAAAAAAAGAATGACGACGTGGGAAATCCCCTGTCCTCGTCCTTTTCACTATAGTTAGAGTTACATTATAACAAAAAAAAAGAAAGAAAAGAATGATGACGCAAGAAATCTTGTGTTGTCATCTTTTTCATTGCCGAGTTGCATTGCAGATCATAGCAGAACGACGATGAATAGCTGTGTTGTTCGTCATTGTTCTTTTGTCCATGCAAGACCAAAACAATTCACAATGACAAGCAATGCAGCTACTCATTGTTGTTGTTTGATGCCCACAAGACCACATCAAAACAACGACGAGTAGCTGTGTTGTTCATCATTGTTCTTTTGTTCCTGCAAACTAGAACAAAATGATGATGAACAATGCAACTACTTGTTGTTGTTGTTTGATGCAATAGAAAAGGATGACTGATGGTGTTCTCGTCATCTTTTTAACAACAAAAAAAAATTAAAAAAGAAGAAAACAGCAACGACACTATTGTTGTCAGATAGAAGAAAAATAAGAAAGGAGGAGGAGAAGGGAGCTTACTTCGAAACTCCTGAAGCTCCTTGCGCTCCCGAAGCTCTGAGCTACTCAAGCTCTCTCTAGGTTGGAAGCTTTGGCGATGGAAGTGACCACAAAAGGAGTGGTGGGGAGGGGGTCAGCAGGATGAGGGAGGTAGGTGGGTTGGTAGGAAGAAGGGCAGTAGGTGGGTTGGGGTAGGTAGGAGCTTCCCCAAAAAAACTTGGTGTCAGGGGTGGGCAAAATAAAAATGATAAGAAAACTGTTCCAAAAAAGAAAAAAAAAACTGAGCTACGGGAAAAAAATCTAGCTGGGAAAAAAAAGGAGCAGAAGGAAAAGAAAAAACACTGACCAAGTAAACTGACCCCTGAGGGACAGTTTCATCCCATCCATGAAATCCCAGAATGGGATTTTTTCGATGGTGCACTGGTGGGTGCTGGGTCACTCAAGCTGGATGAATGCTAATATGGAATTTTAGTTTGGAAGAGGAAAGACAAACAGGCAATTCTTGCATTGTATGGAGTATCAAGATTTTGTTTAGATAGAGCTTTCTATCCTTCTAGTTTGAATTTAGTTCTCATTTGGAGAGATGGACTCAAATTACACACTAATTTCCAGACAATTTTGAACTTCATAAAAGGAAGAGCTTGATTCCTTTGCTTACCAATTCTTTGAAATTTTGAATATACAAATTAACTCTCTCAACACTTCGAACATCTTGAGTTTGAATGGACAAACAAGAAGACATGAAAGGTTGCAATGTTTCAATAACTCATAAATGAACAATGGGTGACCTTTGAGAAGAGGGGAAGCTTTAAAATGCGTTTGGAAAATCAATTTGGAAAAAATGGTTTGTAAATGTTCTTTTGACCTTCAATAATCTCTGAATAATAATTGGATTTTTAAGGATTATTTATTTTCACTGGAAAAGCACTTCAATAGGACCCTAAAGCTGATTATGACATACCCCCAAAACCAGTTACAAGTTCAACAGAGTATTACAGAGTATTACCGCTATGCGTAAAGCACTGCTGTCATCTTCACAGTGTACTTAGAGGGCACATTACAACCATGAAAGTTCCTCCATTGAGAGAGCAGGAACTTTCCAGTTTTTGAAAAGCTCCTCCTCTCAGCGGAGGAACTTTTTCAGATTTAGAATGTTCAGTAGCTGTGCTTTACGCATGGTAAAGCTCTCGGGAGAATTCATTCTCAGAATAAGGGGCCGCCTCATACCGACCCCTTATTCTGAGAACGCCCTCCCCCTAGGGCTTTACATAACACGTAGTAAACTCCCTTGCAAAATGAGGACTGCAATAGGAAGGTTCTGAAACCAGTTCCAGCAGGGGACTGATTTCAAGGTTCAGGTTCCAGTTCAAGCAGGACACTGATTCCAAGATTCCAGTTCTAGGTCCAGATCCAGTTCCAGCAGGATGCTGATTCCAAGTATAGTTGTGAGTTCGTGATTAGCAAGATTCCCATTTTGGTTCTACCAGGAGGTTGGTTCCAAGGTACAGTTCTGTAACAAGAGGTTGGTTGTTCCATGGTACTGTTCTCCAGAATGTAGAACCTGTCAAGTTTCCCAGAACCAACTAAGGGACCAAAACCGGTCCAAAACCCCAAACCAGTCAGCACTGCTCCCTCTCTCTCTCTCTCTCTCTCTCTCTACACACTGTCTTTTGTTCTTATAGAGTTGACCCACATTCCAGCTTTGCTTGATCACCTGCGCCCTTTGTGCTTGCTCACAAGGACATCCCAGCTCAACAACTCACAAATGTTCCACCCTGCACTTGTACAATCATCAGAAGTTGCAATGTAGAAGAAGAGACACAGACAGACCTTCAGGACGCCAAACCAGTGTTGTGAGGATATCCGGTGTGCAGTGTTAAATCCAGGGTTCAGGTTCTTGTGACTCAGACCTGAGGTAGCACCCCTTCGTTGGAACTGGCACAACTGCTCCAAAACTCTTTGTGCTGCAGCAGCTTGTTTCTTCTTTTCAACCCACCCAACTTCCTTTGCACTGCGAGACTTGATGCTCCATGAAAGGACCTATTGTTGTTGTTTCTGTTGTTGTACAGGAGGTGTCAAAGGACCCAGTGTTGTTGTTGCTGTTTTTGTTGTTGTACAGGAGGTGTGAAAGGGTCTGTGTTGTTGTTGTTGTTGTTGTGGGCAATTGGATATAGTTCAAGTGTTGTGTACACAGGCTTTTTGGTATAGCAGTGACCTGCCTGTGTGTTGTGCAGACTTCACAAAATTTCAGGAATATGTAGTGTGTGTTGTGCAGACCTTGCAGAATTTCAGGAATATGTGGTGTGTGTTGTGTAAACTTGCAGAATTTCAGGAATGTGTCCTATGTTGCAGCATGCCCCATTTAATAATAAAAAATTGGGAGCTACTGCTATTTTTTTCTGGCCCATGGAATTGCATTCTTGACTTTGAAAAAATCTTCTGAGAAGATTGGAAACTTGCAGTATAATGGTTTTGGAAGAAGAGATTGTTTGTGGAAATGGCTTTTCAATCTCTCAGTAGAATTCTCTTGGGTTGGGGGATTCAAGCAGAAAACCCCTTCACTATTTGTATTGTTGTACACTCCAATGTTTTAAGTTGTTGATTCTTTCAAGATCAAAACCCATGCATTGGATTCCTGTAGAACTGCAATCTTAGCAGTCGGAAATGGGTCAGGGTCAAATCACTCCATGGGGTGAGTCTTGATATAGAAGCACTTTCAGTGATGGACATTATCAGTGAACAAGTGCAAGGAATGGACCCTGGGTATGGTAAAATGGGAGCACTTTGGGCAAATCATGCAAGTTTTCACAATCTCAAACCTCATTGACGAGGCATCAGGTTTGAGTACACAGCTTCTGTCCTTCTCAGACTAGGCAGCTTCTTGATTCAGTGTAAACAAAGTCATCACTGTGCTGGTGGTGGCTATGAGCACCTCCTCCTCCACACATCCAGTTTTTCTCTCCTGCTGCATCCTTATGCATCATGAATTAATGCTTGTACCTTCTCATGGTTGTGTTCCGGTATCTCTCACATGGGATGATTTCTCATGCAGGTAGAGGCTGAAAGTTTTCCTTTTGGCAAAACTATTGAAGAGAGCAACAAAGTTGCGAGATTTGTTTTCATATAGAGAACATACTAGAATAATGGCTTTGAGACATCCAATTTAGGGACTGCACAGCACTGGTGGTTCTCTTATTACATTGGCTGTCCAAGAGTGTAGAATGAGAGGGAAGAAGATAGGGAGCAGATGGATGGAAGAGTACTTACAAAGGGAAAGGCTGGAGCCAGTCACTGATATATGTATGTCATTGCGAAGTTGATTGCCATCAATAGGGGTTTCTCCTTCTTCCAACTTGCATCACACCTGGTGCATTCTCACATCAGCATGTTCGCTCATATGCTAGTGCAAATAGCTAGCCTAGCAAGAACCAACTGGATTCAGAAATGTGTATCTCCAAATGGCCTGATTGAGAAGACTGAAGAAGGGTTGCTGGGAAAAGCCCTATGTGAAATTGCGTACTGCCCATGATCATTGCCATTGTACAAACATTCATGCCTCTCATCCCCTCCACAAACAAAGATTTGTGAAATCCAAAGTGGGACATGGAGTTTGTTGTCGCTGCACATTGTGCACTTGGCTTCACAACCAAGTGGAAGCCCTGACTGATGTCTTCCAACCTAGAGGCCAAACCCTTACCTCCATCTCTAGCATAGTATGTATTGTATTTCTTCACTCTTTGCAAATGAAATCTTGTCTCTTTCAATTCACTGGACAGTAGATTTCTCCCATTGCCTTTTGCATTGAGCTCATCAAACAATCGGGACCACAATCAAAAGGCTTACTGGACAGGTGTTTGATACTACCACCCTGTGCAATCTCAACCCTTATATCAGAATCTACACTCTTCTTCAGTACTAGATTTTCGGCATGAAGAATCTGAAGGAAGATGCAGGATGTTCATGAAGAGATCTGTGAGGTGATGCTGCAGAGGACAGCACATGGTGCAACACATGGTAGTGATGGACCTTAATTTGTGACTCTCTTCTTTGCATCCATCCTTCATGAACCCCACTACTGGGGAGAAGCTCTCAAATGCATACCAGCTTGGTTTTGCTGGTAAGCTTCTTACGAGTTCCACAGTCTCAATACCGATTTTTTCCATTGCAAAAAACAGGCAAGTTCTTCACAGAAAAGCTAGAATGAGATTCTTCGGTCAGAGCTTTCAGCCTCCATCTTATCTGTCCCACCACATTCCTCCCCGCAGGAATCACACTGTGCCATACCTAACTAAGCTCCAACCCTTCTGTATTTGTTTCCAAGCCAAAGAAATCTTTGGCCATCCTTCATTCTGCCTTTGAGAAACTGTTAGGGGCTTCTTCTTCTTCTACCCTTCACGCACTTGATATGAAACTTTGATTGCACACACTTCTTCCTTCCTTCCCTCCTTGCTTGCTTGCTTGCTTCCATGTCCAAAGCAAATAGCAGTTCCAAACAGCAAAAGATTACCACAAAAGACAACAAAAACCAGCTTCTCTCCACAGTGCCAAACTCTTACCACTACCCCCATCACAACAACAACCAAAACACAAGCAATCAATTCTCCAACAAACAAAACACAAGTAATCAATTCTCCAATAAACAAAACACACCCAATCAATCCTACAACATACAAAAAACAAGCAATCCTCCAACAAACAAAACAAAATCAAAATCAATCAAACAAAAAATTCATGTGATCCGAGGAACAGCAACTCCCTCCCTCAACCAAGTGTGTGTGTGTGTGTGTGTGTTTTTTTTTTTGCGTTTCTAATGTTTGATTCACAAATTTGAAGAACAACAACCCACCCCTCCCTGCCCTCACCAAGTGTTTTCCAGCAAGTTCTTCACTGGAGATCCCCCCTTTTTTTTTTCCATGATTATGTCTTTGACATATGTTAGTAATTTTTCAGGATAAAAACAAGTAACAAACTGAAAAAGGATTGATTTAACAATTCAAAACAAGGAGTTAGAATCCATTCATAAAGCTTATTAAGGTTGGTGTTGCTAACATTAATAGACATCATCAAAGTTTTGAAATTTCCAAATTGCTTTCATTAAATCCTATACATCAAGGGCACACAATACCAAGAATGCACACAAATTCCCCTAAACTTTTTGCTTTGATTCAAATGAATTTTTGATTAAATTGTTATTCAATATTCAATAACTTCTCCATTGTAGGTTGAAACATTATGAAACAAAACTCAATGCACCCCTACTCATCAAGGGCTTTCAAACAGGATCAAGAATGCGACAAAAGGTACCATGGGTTGTGAGATTTCAATGAGACAAACAAAAGAAACAAACTACCTTCCTTCCCAGATAGATTTTGGCTTTCTTGCTTAGAATAAGTTACCAACTGGTTTTCATGATATCTGAGACCTAATAAGTGGATGCCCATCAGGTATCAAGAGACAAAATGATGTGGGGGCATTACTTGTGAGTATTTTTGGTTTCTCAAAATGCTTCACAGGATTTACAGTTGATAAATGTACCTCCAAATACATTAAAAACAAATCTTTGGAGGTTTTTATGATTTAGAGTTCATTTGATCCCACATTTCAAAAGAGCATTTCCTATTGGAACTGTTGCATTGAAAGGAAGAGCCAAATCTCAAGAATCTTGATATTATATTTGTCCAGAATCAAGCTAGCAGCTCAATCAAGCTCTCTCTGGCCCAACCTGACTGCATGGTTTAGGTTAAGTATGTGGCAGCTCCTTGGGTGAGCCTGGTCCCTGACTAAAGTGGCTCCGCATGCAACCAAACCTTGGAAGGATAACTAGTAAAAATTTTCTCACTTTTGTGGTGTAGGCAAAGTGGTCACGAGCCGGGAAAAAATAGCCAAATTTGGCTATGTTTAAACCAGATATGAAAGTGAAAAAAAAGGGGTCCCTTCTACGTTATTGGCTACCTACTGAAAGTTATCATTAGAATCTGGCGAATTGAAAAAACAAGAACCTTGAAATCTCAAAAATTTGGGCCAATTTCTTTCCCCAGAGGGAATTCCAGAAGTAAGGGGCTTAGATTATCCCCAGTGGTGGTGCTCAGTATGTGACTCTGCAAAAATTATTTCACATCCAAGTTTAGTTATTTACTTTTTAGTAACCACAAGGATTTTAAAACTAAAATCGGGACTGCGAGACTACTAATGGCAAACCACCTGAACCACTCCAATCATGAATTGGCCAACGAGAAACAACAGGGATCAAGCAGTCAGATCATGATAACACCAGTTTCAGGTTTCAGATTTATTGGTGCTCTATAATATTGCTGCTGCCTTGTGACATGTTTAAGGTCCGCCCTTAGTTCTCAGTGATCTTTACACAATGTAAAAACCTCTGAAACAAATTCTTAGTATAGTTGTTGGAGGAGTGCTTACAACATGTAAAGATCCCATGGGGCAATTTGAAAAATGAAAACACTTGATCTTGTGAGCCATTTTCCGAAAGGTCTCTCATCATTTTTCACTTTTTTCCTGTGATTGCTGGCAGGTAACAGAAGACAAAAAAAGTAAAAAGTTTGATGAAAATTTGTTAATTTTTATGTCAGGCAATGCACCCGGGCCTATTATTTTGAGAACACGCTAGCCCTTGGGCATTACCCTACACATAAAAGCTGTGATGTCAATAACTCACCGTCTATGAAAAATTCCTCTGAGTAAGAGTGTAAAGGAATTATTATGCAACTCCCTTTCTCTAGGGGGAAATTACTGCACGAACGGCTGGGTGACAGATTATGTCATTTTATTGATCACAATAGGTGTACCTACGCTCTTAGGAAATAGATACCTTCTTACCGTATTAGCCAGGTCAAAAATGGTGATGAATAGTTTTGGAAATAAAAATTTCAGGTAGACAATGAGAAAGACTCAACATGCACTTAGGGGGGGGGGGGGGGGCCCATTTTTTTTTTTTTGGGTTTTGGGGGTGGGGTTGGTGGGTGAGAGAGGGATTTTTTGTTTCATATTCCAATGTGTTCCTTTAAAGTTCCCAAGGGATTCCCATCAGGTGAAATTCTCAAAGTGTTGGCCCAAGATGTTCCCAAAGTATTCCACAAGAGGTTCGCAATAGCACCTCAGTTTTATCCCATATGCTTTGGCCACAGTTCAACTTCTATTTATATAGACTGTAAGGGGGGCTGACAATGTCTCTAATTATGCATATAGACTGTAAAGATCAAAAGGACGCATGCTTTTAATTTGGGGAGTGGGGCTAGGTGGGCTCCAAAGGGGTTTCTTTTGATGTCCAAAAAAAATCAGTGATGGGCCAATTTGTGTGACTCCTTATAAAAGAAAAGATAGCACATCCATGAACTAATTAAAAGAAAGCAACAATTGGTACCCACTGCCCAACTACACTACACAATCACTTCTTCTATTAATTAGATGAGGTGGCTCCCAAGTTCAATTTTTTTTTGGCAACAAGCCAATTTGATTTGCCCATCATTCAAAAAATATGAAACTATGAAGGCTCCCCAAAATAGAAGGTTTAGAATTGCTCCCCTTTGGCCCACCTATATAGGTGAAAGGAGGACAACATTTGCCAAAGCATACATGGGAGAAAAGTGAGGTGCTAGGGAGAACTTTTTTGGGGAACATATTGGGAACTTAAAGTGCACCTAGTGGGAACTCATTGGGAACCAGGGAAAAATGAGAAAATATCCTTTCCCCCCGTCGCCCACCCCCCCAAAAAAAAACTTAAAAGGAAAAAAATGCATGCTTGGGCTTTCCCATTCGCCACATGAAATTTCTCTTCCCAAAAGAGTTCATCACCATTTTTGGCCTGGGCTAATGGTGGGTGTGTCACTTAGCACAAACTTTTCAAATTCACTCACAAGTTAACAATTTTAAAAAAAAGGGCTCTTATAATTGTAAGGTTTCTAAATTTGAAAATATTCTTTATGTTGAGGAATGGTGTTTTTCTTTGTGGGGGAAAATTTTCCAACTTGGTGAGTTTTACTCAGAAAATGAAAAAAAAAACACAAAAAAGGTTTGTGCAGTTAAAGGATTTTTTGGCCATTTTCTGAAATAAAATCAATTAAATTAGCCACATTTAGACCTCAGCGTTTCCTAGGTCACCTAAGAAATGTTACAGCTCACTTAGGACAGTTATCATTTAATGTTAATTAATTATGGGGATACTTACCAATGTACCTACTTAGAGAATTTGAGAACAAAACCCTAATTGGGAAAGGAGCAATTTTTTGGCACTTCCTGGATTTTCAGGCCTTGCCTTGAAGCCATATAGCCTTTGGCCAGGCCCTCACTTCCAGAAAGAGCCTCAAAGCCCTTCCTCACCCAATATATAATGACCTCAATACATGTAGATAATATAATTTTTAAAGTGTTTTTTACAAAGTACCATTTTCTCATCAACTTAGAACAAGAGATTTTGATTTTTTCAAAGAAACAGACAATGTTTGTGTAAACTATTCTGAGCCGTGTTTATTATGCAAGAAAATATGGGTAAACGTCTCTGGACCCTTGGGAAAATACTAATAACAATGCCTCCCCGCATATACAAACTACAAACATACTGACAAGGTCTTCCCATATACACTAAACCGATTTTGGTGTCATATTCAAGCACCTAACTTCTAATGTGGATCAAGGGTAAGGAACATTGCAATTTTGTGAACCATGATCCAATTGAACAATAGGGAAACTTAATGATGAGAATGAACAATAGAGAACACAGCTTACACTTTGAACCACATGTTGATAGAACCTGTTATTACCAGAGGACAACAAATCCAATAAAAAGAGATGGTCGAAACCATCACACGAAAGACAAAAGAGAAGGCCAAAGAAAGGTCAAAAGATGCCCAACTCTAAAGAATCAAAGAAGAGAAAGGAATAATCCCTCTGGAAGCTATCTCATTGATAATCCCTCTAATATCGTCAGCATGCAAATCGTGAGATCTAATAGTAATAGAAGGTTTAGAACAAATATCTCCTAATAAGCAATCTTCATCTCAGCTACGAAAAGCGATATGAACAGGTTGTCTGAGAAACTGAATGCAAAAAGCTAAAAAAAAATGATCTCTCCATCATCAAAAAGATGAGCACACTCTGTTACTACCAGATAGATTCCTATCTCTCTCTATTCGGGTTCAATTCAATCCTAGGTGAAATGGGCCTCCCCTAACAGGCTTGTTCCGTAGTACTATAGTAGTAGGTTAAAAAAAACCACTCAGAACAGCTTTGCTGGCACCAGTACAGAATGCTGCAATAACATCATAGGAATATAAGAATGTGCTTTATGCCATTACAAACATTGTGTATGAAACTAAACAACCTTCCACAATAAAGAAAAACCAAAGATGTTGTGTCCCCCCTTCATGGTTTTTTGTTTATTTGCATGACGACAGAATTTCACTTGGTACCAAACATGTCGGATTGGCAGACAGATATCAACAAATTGTTTTACAACTGTTTAACGGATTTCCAAAAAGAACTTGGCCTAACTTAGTAGGTGCTTGGGGAAAACTTTACCATAGTAAACACCTAACATACTCTTCAATCACCAAAAGAAAAACTACGTACTTAACCATGGGTACAGAACACATTTTTTTACCACCAAAAGAAAAATGCACATACTGGACCATAGGTACTGAACAGACTTACCCTTTTACTCTTTTACCACCAAAAGAAAAACACATACTTAACCATAGGTACCTACTACCCAACAAACTCACTCTTTTACTCATTCACTCTTTTACTCATTTGCTCTTTAACCCACCCAAAGGAAAACACATACTTAATCAGAGGTATTGAACCTAGTATTTAATTCTTTTACCATAAAAACAAAAATTCTCTCTATGAAACGAACATCGTTTGTTTGTTTTATTTGTCATGTTGAGATCTCCCAAGCCATGGTGTCTCTTGGCACACTCTTGGTATTGTTGAAAAGCTCTCATTAGAGTGTATTGAGTTGATTACATAATGTTTGGACTTCTAGTGGAGATGTTATTGAATATTGAACAATTTTTTTAATTAAAATTTTATTTAAATCAAAGCTAACAGTGGAAAGGAATTTGGGCATGCTCTTGATATGTTGAAAAGCCATCATTGAGCAGGATTTAATGAAAGTGATTTGGAAAGTTTAAGACCTGAAGTGTCGAAAATATTGAAATTTGAGTATTTTTTTCATTGAAAATTCAATTAAATTGCAAAAAATGATTTTTGCAAGCAAAAATTAGTTGAGTAACCAATTTAAACTTGAGCCAATGCCACTAGTACATTAAAGAAAATGTTAAACACTCCCTTATGAACATTGTTTGGTGCACTTGTGTTCAATAACACTTAGCTGCTTGATTTTTATATTGTAGGGTTTAATGGTTTTCACCTTTTGCATACGATAAAAATAAAATAATTTTTTTAATGCAATCAATGTTGTTGGTTGACACCTTCTTTCATTTGAGACAACAAAACCTGCAAAACAAATTACATGATATTTTGTTGTGAAACATGCAAAACATTAAAAAAATTGCAAAACACAATTTGATGCAAAACCACATAAAGCACAAAAAGACAAACCTCACAAAACTTGTTAAAGGATTTTTAGCATCTTGCTTATACTAATACATACTATACGAAGGCCCACTTTACACTAAGAGTCAAGGCCAATGTTCAACCCAAATCAAGCATTCCTGGTGGTGCAAAAGTTGAAATTGGCCCCAAGAGCATTACTACACTAGGAGTCAAGGCTGAAATAGAAAAAATATTTTCAATCTGCCCCAAGTTACTAAGAAATGCTGAACTTTATGGCCTTATATTGGCCCCAAGGCTGAAAAAAAGGATACCATCAAACAACAAGCCAAAAATGCTCAAAGTTAGCCCCAAGTTTTTTCTACCCCGACTCCTAAGGTAAAGCGAGCCTAGGTAGCCCCGAGTTTTTTAGACCTACACTCCTAGGGTAAAGTGAGCCTAAGTCATAGGTGCCAAACATACAATGTTTAATGTTTAGTCTTCTACCACCTAAACAAACAAGGGGTGTGTGACACTGTGGCCTTGCCTTTTACATTAAAAAGTATCTCAAGGCAAAAGAAGCATTCTGAAAATTCAAATATTTCACCATGCAAAAATATAATCTTCAAAAAAATCCTTTAAAAGAAACCAAAATCCTTCAAGATATCATAACTCTATAACTAATCTCAAGTTGCAACACAAGCCAAAATATCATCTTTCAAAAATCCTCATATAAAAATAGACCTACTACCTAGGGGGGCCAAAATCCCTTAAGCTACTATAGTCCATAATGAAGCTAAACACAATATCCTTGCCTTGGTAGGCAAGGCCAACAAAAAGAACACACACACACACTTAAACCATAGTTACCCAACATCAGACCTTTTTTTACCACCAAAAGACAAAACACATAACAACTTTCCTTATTAGTGCATCACGTGCTTGCTTTGGTTTGGAGCAAACAAAAGGACAAAAACTCGTCTGTTGCTGTCTTCTCCGCTTTGTTCGCTCGCTCGCTGCAGCGCAGCGCAAAACTAGAACGCCATCGCCGCCGTCGTCCTCCTCCTCACCATGACCGCTGCATCGCAGGGAGAAAGAAGACGAGTGCGGCCGCCGTCGTTGCTGTGAAGAAAAGGTGTGGGACTTTAAGAAGAAGAAGAAGGGGTCGGAATGGGATTCGTGAGCGGTGAGACTCGCTGATCATCAAGCGGAGTGTGCGACAGACAGGAGGAGGCGAGAGAGAACAGAACAGAACAGAACTCGGTGGGTAGTAGTGCATATTATTATTGCCATGGAGGAAGAAGATACAGAGCTGGAGGAAGGGGAAGCCAAGGAGCCCTGTGATCCTGACAAGGATTTTTCCTATATTGTATGTATGACGTAAAATGCCTTTGTCTCCCGCAGAAGCTCCTTTTTTTCTGTTTTTTCCTTTTGTTATTCTTTTGGTGGGTCTTTTGTTTCGATGATGAATTTTTTGGTCTCATCATCACTCCTGGTTCTCAATTGCAGTCGAATCCTCTCTTATGATGAGCATCTTGTGTGAGCATTGCGAAAATGAATGGTGGGTTTGACTTGGTTTTTTGAGATTTTTGGGGCAGGATCAAAAGCTTTATCTCTTGTTGGGGGACCAACAGAAGGAGTTCCAAGGGTGTACCATCTCCACTCAGAAATTGGGTAGCCAAATTTTCTTTCTTCTTCTGCTGCTGCTGCTGCTGTTGTTTCCCTTCCTTCTGTCTCTACTGAAAGAAAGAGGAAAACCCATTCTTGTGCCCTTTTCTCCAAATTCCTGAAGCTGGGATGATGAACTTCTTGTTGTTGTTCTTGTAAGTGCATTTCCTTGGAATGGAGATGTGCACACAGCAGTTTTGGAGGAAAAAACTGCATTCCCTTCTCTAAAGTCTGATTTTGAGAGTGGTGCTTTCTTTTTTCCCTAAAAATGTTGCAACAGACAGAGAAAGAGAGTTCAATTTGGACATGTTGAATTCAAAAGGGGAGAAATGAGATAAAGTTGTGGTGTGTGTGTTTTAAGTGCATTGTTGTTGCTGTTATTGTTGTTGTTGGTGATGTTTTTGCAGGGTCAAAGTTTGGAGGTTATGGTACATTCCTACCCACACAAGCTCGTGCACCATCTATGTTAGCAAATCCTCTTCGACCTTCCCATGTACTGGAGCCAGCAGACAGCAACAAGGAGGTGATGGAGCTTCTTCCATTCTTATTTTATATGCTATTTTCACTGGCAAAGAGTGGGGGCACATCACACTGGTGTTAGATGCTAATGCTTTGGAATGTGTGTGTGTGTGAGCCCATCAAGAACATGGCAGGGGAAGCAGACAAAGCGATGGTTGCTGGTGATGAGCCTCTGCCTCAGCAGCCACTGCCCAACAAGAAGAACGGTGTGAGCAGCAACGATCCTGTTGTTACCAAGAAAGTGATGATTAGATTCAAAATGGGCAAGGGTGCTGGAAAGGAGGTGAACCCTAAGGTGATCCAGAATGGACTCAGCTTGTCATATTTGTCATCAGCATCTCTTGAGGATGATGACAAACACAATCTCTCGGATGCAGAGTTGAGTCCAGAGCCCAGCCCAAGGTCTATGATTCAGGTATGCACTCGAATCTGTACAGTCTGTGACTGGAGCGTAATGTGAGGATGAGAAAGCATGGGGGGAAATGATCAAGTGCTTGGGCTTGGCATGGGAAGCAGATCATGATGTCATATGACACCCCACGAGGCTTACTCTCACCCCTTCCCCCTTCGTTCCTTGAGTATTTGGACTACAAAGAGACAGCTCCGATCAGACTGAAAGTTAACAAACGATCTAAGGCTCCCCTGAGTGTACGCATTCGTGGAGTGAAAGAAGACCCAGATGGAGGAAAGGGAAGAAAGATCAAAGCAAATGAGAGGGAAAAGCAAACTGGTGGTGGTATTGAGAAGAAGAAAGATGGTGAAGCTGTGGTTGTTGATGCCAGGAAGAAAGCTGGGAGGGACTCTGATGCTGTGAAGCAAATTCATAATGAGCCAGTCCTGCTGAAAGGGTCTGCCAAAGTTGTGAGAAATGATGCTAGTAATGGAGAGGAGCGAGAGGCCTCAATTGTGAAGGTGGTGGAAGGACCCAGCAAGGAGGATATTGAGTCAGATAAGGAGCTGATGCCTAAGAGCTCCAATGGTAAGCAAACGGACCTCAAGGTGGAACGTTCTGGGATCATTTCCAAAGAGAAGGACAGATCATGGAAACTCAGTGCTGTACAAGATAAGGGCAATGAAGAGACCTCTCAAGCCAAGGAGATAGTCAAGCGGCAGGCTCACAAAAATCAGGAGGCTGCTAAACTCATTGCTAGTGAGAAAGACAGCAATTATAAGATTGGAATCCTGACAGATGGTTGGAAGCAAGGGAATGATGAGAACAAGGAAGTACCAATTTCTAAAGCTAAGGAGGTTCTGAAAAAAGTCAAGAAAGAGAGTCAAAAGAAAGACTCTCAGGGTGATTTCACAGCCAGAGATGGAAACAAAGAGGGTGTCAAAACAGGTGCCAAGGGTGAATGGGCTCCAAAGAATGAGCCTAGCAATGTTGCAGGTCAGAAGGATCTTAGGAAAGATAAGAAACATTTGAAATCTGTTGAAGACAGAAAGGTGGGGAAAAAGCAGAGAGACAGAGGACAGGGACCATTGCTGGAAGCCATAACTAAGGCAGGAGGAGATGAGAAACTGCCAGGGAGAATGGACACTGCAGCTGCAGCTGTGGTTGCAATGGACCCAGTAGTCATGCCTGCACAATTGGTCTTGGACAATTGGGTTCAATGTGACAAATGTGAGACCTGGCGACTCTTGCTGCCTGGCATAGACACTCCAGATTCATCTGCAAAGTGGAATTGCAAGATGATGGTTTGGATGTAAGTTTACATTCTTATCAAGTTGATGTCTTGCCTTTTGTAGATTGGCAACTGGTGATCTGCTCTCTTGCTTTCTCTATCTCTCTCTCTCTCTCACACACATACATAGGCACACATACATGTGTGCCCACATGCACCTGTGCACACATGTGCATTTCACTTTCTGTGTGCTTTGTTCAACTGCTGGAGTGTGAATTACTAATGTGGTGGCAAGCAAAATCTTCTGAATTTCTGTCCTTCTATGATTGGCGCATTCAAGATTGATATGTTGGTCAGAATCATGTATAGTGTATGTGGTTGTTAAGAGGTGCGATTGGGTGGATGCAGGCCAGGAATGAATAACTGCAAGTTCACTGAAGAGGAAACAACAGCAGCTGTGTACAGTTATCTGGGCCTCCAAAACCCAAAACTGGCTCCTACAACTGGCGCGGCTGCAGAATTGCCACCACCTTCCACCACAGTTATGGAGCCTGTGTCCAAAAAGTCAGCCTTTCAAGCGGAAATAAAAAAATCCTCAATGGTAACTGCAGGCAAAAAGGGACTGGTTGACTCTGTTGTGATGGGTGCTGTCAAGCTCAGAGAAAAAGAGAAGAACAAGTGCCAATGTGCTTCTGGAGGTTTTTGTTCTCCTCTTCTTTCACTCCATTTTTTTGTTGGTCTGGAACAGGACTTCCCTCCATCTTTGTGTCATTCAAGTCCATCTCCACAAGTCCCCAAAAAAATTCAACTTGTACCTGGGAGAGTCCAGAAAGACAACTCAATGCAAAAACTGCTATGTTCAGAGTAAAAAGTGTCTGAGAACCTTTTCCAGCTTCAACTAGGACCTCTGTACTGGCCTAGTGATGTATGTAGTAAAGTGGCTTTTCCTCTGTTCAGGTGAAGACTTGCCAATCAGAAAGAACGTTGTGAATGGAGAGAAGCACATTCAAGGGTCCACACTGAAGCATTTGAAAGGTGGTCCAAACACTGACATTCTAAAAGGCAAGGAGACTTTACATACTGAAGGAAATCGAGTTGGAAGGGAAAGGAATGAGGCTGAAGCACAAGCTCTGACTTCTGTTTCAGTAAAGAGGAAGAAGCAGATGGAGATTGCAGATGAGGGCAATGAGATTCGAGGTGTGAAGAAAAGCAAGGGTAATAATAATAGGGTGATCAGCAATGACACTTGTGTTGAGGAATATGTCAAGGTTGGTGAGCATGTGAGTTATTCCCAAAGGGGCAAACCTGGTGCTGATGTGAAGAAAGCAAAGGACACTCATTACTCCAGGCACACAGACATTGACACAGAGAATATTGTTTCTGTATTAAAGGATTATATGAGTTCCCCTGGATTTCATGAGAGTGGTGAGAGTGAGAAAGGCCAGGACAAGAAGGAGAATGGGAGGACTGCAGATGGGAAAAGAAGGTCTAAACTGGATTTGACCAAAGTACGTGAACTGAACAAAAGGTTGAAGAAGGAACATGAGAGGGAATCTGAAGATCTAGAAGGGAAAAAGCCCAAGCAGGATGTGCACAGGCCCACTCACTTAGAGTCAAAAGGACATGTCATGAGGACGCCCTTGCCTTCTGAGCAAGAACCAGAGATTCTAGAGTTGGGTGCCACCAGCTCTGCACTAGCTGCTCCACTCAATGTCATCAGATCCAAGAACAAAGGATTCAACAAGGCAGAAGTTTTGAAGCATTCAACCCCATCCAAGATTTGTCCATCTCCAGAGTTATCAGGAATTGGGTCAAAGGCCCATGGTTCTCCTATTGAGTCCACTGTGTCATCATCACCGGTTCAGTTCAGGAAAGGAGAGAGAGAATGTTTGAGTGATCGAAAAGGTGGATGGGAGAAAATATCTGTACCAAATGAGGGTGTTGTCCAGCAACATTTTTGTGCAGGAGAAAGCCCTAAACATGGGGAACATGCATCACATCACTCCTCAGAGGATGAAGGTGAGTTTCATCATGCTGCAGCAACTTGGAATGGTGCTGATGCATTTCAAAAGCAGGATTACAGTCATGGGGCTTGTGATGAGGAAGGGAACTGGGATGAACATAGGGCAGTGAATGCTGGGTTTGCATATGACCATCACCAGGATTGCAGTGCAGAGCAGCAGCAAACAGAGTGTAACTGGGATCAAGATGAACATGATGGGCAGTATGAGAGAAGAGGTAACCAAAATGATCATTTTGATGGAGATTGTGACCAAGGAGGAAGGGATCGGCCACCTAAGGAAGGAGTCAATGCTCAAGCAGACCGGCATCCCAGCAAGTGCGGTCCAAGGGATGACTGGGGTCACCCTTCCTCACAAGAAAGCCACCTGGATAAGACTGGTGGTAGCTCTTGGTGTGATGGACAACTGGAGCATGGAGAGGATGTCCCCATCGAAGATGAGACACTTCCTGTCGTATCAGAACATGGGGCCAGGGATTATACCTTTGGCAATAAAAGAAGTCGGGAAGGTGGGAGAGCTGCTCCTGAGAGTAGGAAGGAGAGTGACAGTGCTATGCTGCACACTCTAGATACAACAACAGTGCCAAGGAGGACACCAAGTGCAAAAGCAATTGTTCAAGTGAAAGAAAATACAGAAGAGGCACTGAAACAGGAGTGTCAACCTGGGCAATCGAAAGCTCTCATGAACAGTGGTAGAGATGGAGAGGGAGCAACAAGTAGTAGCCCTATTAAGAAGGAGCATTCTCATGCACGTAACCCCGCATTTTTAGCAGCCCAGAGTGAGGGTAAAGCACTCAAACATTCTGCAGATCGGCTGAAGGTATGGGTGTGAAGCTTTACCCCTTAAATGCCAGGACTGTTTTGCACAAAGGTCAACAGGCCCCATGTGAAGGATTATCTGGCAGGGACTGATGTATTGGAGCAAATAAGAATGCAACATAGATCAGGAGCACATGTTGCCATGTGCCTTTTGACATGAGATTAGACAGGGGAGAATGCATTTTGGAATATTATCCATCCTTGTATGTTTGGTAAGCTTGGTCATTCTCCTCTGCCCATTCTTTTGATAGGAGTAGCTGACACGTTGTTGGTTTTGACTTTGGCGGGCAGAACCAACCTGGGCTGGAAATTGAGAGCACCAACTTGTACCTTCTGGCAGCACTCAAGTTCTTGCAGGCAGCATTTATTGTGGAAAATGACAATACTGAGAGTAATCGTGCCAGAGAGACCCAATCAATGATGGTCTACAATGACACTGCTACACTGTGCAAGTATGCCAGTTTCTGACTTAGTCAGTGTCTGTTGAAGCAGGTCAAGGGAGGATTCCAAGTCTAATCAAGTTTTTATCTTCATTTTATTTTGTTATTTTTTGTTTGCTTGGCTTCCAACTGTATGAGAAATGGAGTATCCTATGCTAGAAATGCACATGTTTGGGCTCTTATTTAGCTCCTATGTCTTTGTTGTCCATCAGCACTAAGCTTGTACATATTTGTTGGTGCAGATACTGTGCTGATAGATATGAACGCAGTCATAACATGGCAGCTGCAGCACTGGCCTACACATGTGCAGCAGTGGCACTTGGCCGGAGGATGCTGTGTAAAAATTCATGTTTTGCTTCTGATTGCTCTGAACTTCACACAGCAGTTCAGCAAATGCCCAGTCCACATATCACATCCAATGGCCCTCTTCTCCCTCCCCCTCCTCTTCCTTCTCGCTCTGCCGATAAACCTGGGCCTTCAATTGCACCAGTGCCAGGTACCAGAAATGTAGTAGGTCAAACCCAAGCACAGGCAAAATTTGGTTTTTCCTCTCTACATTCAATTATGTCTGTGGAAATCAGCAGTAGTGACAGGAGATGAATGTCATTGGGGGTTTGCAGGTGAATCACCATCATCATCATCAGCTTCTGATGTTGACAATCTTAACAACCACTCATTAGGACCTAGTGACAAAAGCACAATGGCACAGATGCTGGGCAGGGCTGCTACAGCTTCACCACACACAATGGCAGGACCTGCTGCTGCTGCTAAGGCTGCACCCAGCTCTCACATCATTGTCCCTCCTCGCCTCCACTCCAGCTTTACTCAATTTTTGAAGGATGTATGCTCTTTGTCTGTTCCTTTTCCTTTCCTCTTGGGTACACTTGCAGGTGCTGCAGACAGTTCATGGTGTCCTTTGAGCCTAGATTACCAAATGCAATGTAGGGGCACAGTTACAGAGATTCATTGTGAAGTGGGTTGATGGGTATTGCAGGCAACTGACATGAGTAACTTGCTTGAGGCATGGCAAAAGGCAGCAAGTGTGACAGCCAAAGCAGAGGCGACATGTGACCAAAAGGGTATGCTTGCTATAAAGAGGGTAGGTGAACTGGGTGGATTTGGAGATATTGAAACAGTTGTGCACTTAGTGCGAGTGGCAATGGATACCATTGGCCAATGACCATGGCGCTTGGTTGCTGCTGTATCTGAATAAAACAAGACATCAAGCAGGAGAGCAAGCAGGTATGGCTTATTGTGTGTACATACGGAGGTCTTCCCAACTGTTTGTTCACTATCTCTGTCTTCTTACATCCTCAATGATCTATTTGTACCATGGTACAATATCAATGTGTAATTTGTCTATCATTTATTTTTCTCACAATATTCTACAAACTATTATCAAATGGGATCACTAATGCTGTTGGCCAATGACTTCATAACACTTAGCTAGGAAGGTAGGATCACTGTGGGCATACCAGTCCATTGTTAATTGGATTTCTCATATCATAAGGAGATCAGAGTATCTCATCATCTTGAACATAGTTCAGATACAGTGGTGCACTTTTTAATCAAAACATATCTTGTCGTCAACTTTTACTGAAGGTAGGTTGGAGGATCCTCTACCTACATTCTTTTCTTTGATAGTCAACTTTTTACATGATTGTTTTTCAATGCATGTCTGATGGATAAGCAAATCTTGAAGTACCAGCATATTTGGACATGTTCTGTCAAAATCCCAAGGAATTTGTTTCTGGATACATCATTGACGAATGCACAATCTCTTAATTTTATGCACCAGTTGACAACAGATGGAGTTGGGAGTGTTTTGTCAGACAGCTGATGTAGAAGGCAAGGGAGGATTGGATGGCAAGACACATTGACTATACCTCCCAGATGCTAGGCAAGTAAAAACCTGGATGCTAGGCAATAGAGCTAAGATTCTCATGTTTCATCTCTTTTACTATCTTCCATTTCACCTTATCCAACTTTATCTTAGTTCTCAAGTAGTGGAGTAGATTAGTCAATTTCTCTTTAAGGAACTGGTCCTATTTTGCTGAAGAACTGAAATAAGTTTGAGATTGGAAGTTTTGAGTCATTATTGAAATAGTCACTTCCTGAGATCTGTTTTCTTTTCTCTTCCCAAGCCAGTTTCTTGAATTGGTTATTAAAATAATTGAGTGAATGCTGTGACAATTCACTCCATTTACAATATATACTAAATCCTTTGAAGTGACTGCTACAAGAGTCAGCACTACACAACAAACTTGTAGGAACATGGATAACTCTGAATGTGGTAAAGTTTTTGATAGTCACTCACTGAATGAAAGATTGCAGGAAAGTGACATGAACAAGAGGGATATGCTGTAGAGTTTGGATGAGCAAAGGAGATTGAATGGAGTAACGTTCAAGATCAATCTACATGACAGGACCTGTTGAGAGCAGGTTATCAGCAGAAACAGAATGTCAATACTGTTGTATGCGCGTTTCTGGTCACATTCACCAGCAGGGTTGTTGACATTGTTGGTCACAATAAGATGACAAATTGGGTTGCTGCAAAAGTTCATGCTAGGGTTCAAAACATCCACTCACCTTCAAAACAAGAGACTACGGAATGTTCACGAGGTGTTAAATGTGAACTGTGTGAGTTCAATTTGTTTGGGGAACTCCATGGAACATTTTCTATTTTAGCTGTCGCTAGTTTGAATCTGTCATAAGAGGCAGAGAGCCATGTTCTATTTTAACTGTCGCTGGTTTGAACTTACCATAAGAGGCTGAGCCATTATGTGATGAGCTGCTTGTTATAACAAAGATTAACACATGATGGCTCAGGCTTCATGGCTATGATGATCTGCTTTGCACTTGATTAGATTCAGATACCGTTAACAACCATCATGATGCTTGCTATGTGGTAATACAATGGTTATATGATTATACCTCCAACAAGAAGCACTCTGCATTGTTGATCATGCGTTCCCAAGGATGCATGTTCTGGTCCCTGAGAGGATCAAACACCAGTGTTTTAGGTATCAAAAACTAGTTTAGTGTAGTAAAATGCACATGTTTCTGCCTTCCTTTGAGAAAAGTTGATCAGATCCAGAACCAACCTCCAAAATCAGATCCGAACCTGGAAACAAACTTGGCCTCTTGCTATAACCAGACCCAGACCTGAACCAGGCCTCCAAACCTATTTTATAGCCACAGTGAACCAGCACCCACCAGTGCACCATCCACTGGATGCCTGTTATTATTGCTCAGTTGTGGATGAACCTTAACTGAGTTAGTATATATGGTTTCACCTTGGTAACCAATTCTGTAAGAAATAGGTCACATCTACAGGTAGATGGGTAGGAAAATGGATAAGTACTAGGTAAGTAGATGGCTTATACATAGGCAAGGGCTGTTTTTACTACCTACCTACTAACAACCACCCACAAGACCTACTAACAACCTGCTTGTGGGTTGTTAGTAGGTAGGTAGAAAAAAAAAGGAGCAGCTGATCTAACCACTATGGTTAGCTAGGGAACTGGAACCCAACAGAAAACTGTTTCATGACCACTTACCATCCATCCTTCATGGTGCACTGGTGGGTTTTTTTTAGGAATTTTCTTTTGGAGTGAAAGTGGCACTCCTCCATAGGAAAATGTAGAAAATTTGATGATGGACCTTATGAAAATTTATTCGCATTTGGCTATAATCTAAATATGAAATCTAAATATTTAATCAAAGAAAAATATTTTTGGGTTAATCACTGAAAACCAAACATAGGAATTTGAAGTTTTTTATTATTCTTCAATTCTAGCAATTGATAACCTCCAAAAACACTTTATTCTCAAGTTTTTTCTGATTTTTTCTTTTTCTTTTTGGCAACAATTTGCCAATGAGAAAAAGGCTAGCCCATTTCAAGTTGTATTTTTATTTTTTTTCATTTTTGTGATGTAGTTGTTCAAAGTGGCAATCTTCTATAATACAATTTAGCCAATTTTTTTCTTCAATTGTGACAATTGATAACCTCCAAAAATGCTTTAATTTCAAGTTTTAATTTTCATTATTTGGGGAAATTTCAGCAATGAATGCAAGGTTGTCCCATTTCAAGTGGTTTTTTTTTCATTTTTGTGATACAATAGAAGTGGCAATCTTCCATAAGATGATTTAGCCAAAAAAATCAGAATTGTGATAGTCAAAAACCTCCAAAATTACTCTCTCTTTTTTTATTTTAATTTATCTTTTTGGGAAATTTTGGCAATGAAATAAGGTTTCCCAATTTCAAGTGGTTTGTTTTCATTTTTGTGATGCAACTAAAGTAACAATGTTCCATAATATAATTTAGCCGACTTTTTCTTTCAATTTTGGCACATTGATAACTTCCAAAAATACTTTTTTTTAAGAACCAAATGTTTCATTGTACTTTTACCCCTTGATTAATGAAGCATGGTTCAAGTAAAGAGATTAGAATTCTCTTGCATGAGAATCATATTTCACAAACATGTTATTCTAAAATTGGGATTGTTTCACATTTTTCAACATCTTGGTGTTAAGGCCAACTTTTGAGATGCCTTTGAAGCAAGGTAGCCTCCTAATTGTGGTGCCTTGGCATCTTGATGATGTTTAGTGTACCTATGATTCCTCGCTTAACATGTTATGCCTCTTTTTGTCAAAAATAACAATTCAGTTGTTTCTCATATATGGTTTCTAGTAGCATTACAAATTATCTCTTGTTTATATTCACACATTACTTAATTAAAATGGACAAAATTCCTTGAACCATGGTAAATGAAAGCCATAAACATCACCTTGTGTAGTGCATCATCTTTCCAAAGATTTGACATATCACAAACCATACTACTTGAAGTATTGACCCAATGACATGTTTTATATCCACACAAATGATCACATAGAAAGATGTATGTCATGCATTCTTATGTTGGCTTACAATTATCATTGTCACCACACATACAACACATAACATGAAAATACCCTGAGTGTTACACCATGTCCAAACCAAAATATGATTGACATGGAATAACACAAGAATCCAAGCTTAGAAATCAAAAAACAAATCTCAACACAAATCATGCAAAAAAAACTTGCATCTTTAAAAAAAATTTAAACTATAAAAACAAAACATATGCTCTAGAATCTCAAATCATCAAAAATGATTTGAATCACAAAAATTGTGATTATATCCCATTCACAAAATATTTAAAACCTCATTCACACTTAAATCAATTTGAGATAAATACCCAAATAACTAAGCTAACTCAGATTATCCCTAAATTCAATGGGACCTATACGAACAACTAAACTAACACACCTAACATGTACCTAATTATAAGCCGAAACATTGAAACTTCAAAAATGGATCATAATGAAGCACAAACATTCACCAACAATATAGGTACATGAATCCAGAATTGTTTAAGTGATGTTCATAATTTAGAACCCAATAACACATGAATATGTTTAAACAATTTCACACAAGGACATTCTAAACATTGATAGCAAGATACATGGAATGAAAAGGGAAAAAAACATAAAGATTCCATGAATCATCCCAAATGGAACCTGACACATGGACCCTTGAAACATGAGAGGTTTGTTGCATCAAGTGTCATATTACTTAGATATGGCCTACAATTTAAAACATCACATCATAGACTAAACATCCTCAAAACCTTACAAACCATGTTAACACATTAAAACATCTTTGCCACCATGTGTATCAAGCACACATTAGGAGAAAAACATGCTTTGAATGAGGGCCATGCATTGATAGAACTATAGGGTCCTTCTTATTAAAAACATTATTTAGTTTCAAAACATTGGATGGGTGCTTTACAACATGACCTCGAGATGAATTGAAACATGTATTTTAGTACATCAAAACACAACATTTTGTTACTATGTCGCAATTGTAATCATGTAGTCAAATGTGCCATTTGATGTAATCATGTGTGTCACAAATCAATCACCCTTAATCATGGATGACATATATAACTAAGGTCATTTATTTCTTAGTCATCAACATGATTACATGACTAATGTAATTTGAAATTTGATCAATATTGACCCTATTTGACCAAAATAAAACTAAATAAAAAGGTGAAAATATAACTTTAAAAACTAAAAGTAAATTACACTTCCATTTCAAATATAAATTTCCAAGAAAATCAAATTTATGGACATGCCATATGGACTCAATTTTTTATTACTAAATCAATCATAAATTAACAAATAACATACTTAGGAATTCAAGTAATTAAATCATTAAAATTTAAAACATTAAACTATAAATTTTGGATTAAAGTTATTTTTTATTTTCTTAATTTATAAGTTTGAAATAATAATATTTAAATTATTTTATAACCATCATATTTGGAACATAATAAGTAAATTCAAATTTTAAAGTTTGGTGTAATTGCGAAAAAATCTAAAATTTGAAAGTTGTGTAATTAAAGTTGAAATAATTTGTTTTCAATACATTTATGAAGATTAAAAATTACATTTAATAAGAAAATTTAAATTTTCATCACCATAGTATTAAGATAGTGAAAATAAATGTAATTATGAAATTAATATTTTAGTTAAAGTAACTATGAACATTTAAATTTTGTGAAATGGAATAAATTCTAATTGCTAAAAATTTGGAATTTGAAAGTAATTTAATTAAAGTTAAAATTGAACTTAGTCAATAGATTTATGAAGATTAAAACTTAGATTTACTAAGAAAAAATTTTCATCACCATAATTTTAAACCAATGAAATTAAGTGAAATTTGAAATTAAATTTTTAATTCAAATAATTATGAGCATTCAAAATTGGAAATGGAATAAATTATAATTATTCAATTTATTTTTTTTAATTAATTTTATTGTGAAATTATTGAAATATATATTTACATAATAATATGTGTTTATATAATTATATCATAAGGTACAACATTGAAAACAATCATGTTTATAATTTTACAACCAAAGTTGCTATCACATGTTGAAGTTGATGGTTGGATGGTTAATGCTTTGTGTTGGGGCCAAGAAGATGAGGGGTTCAAATCTCACCAATGACATTGCCTTACATGACTACATAATCAAATTCGATACTTGTGTTATTCATGACTAGAATTTAAAAAGACACATGACATTGGAGATGATTATATGACTATTTAATCATGGATGTCATGTTTTGGCATAATGTTTAATGTTACATTAAGTACAACTTTTGTTTGGGTTTTTAGTGTGGGTGACCATTCTTCAAGAAGAAGTCTTATACACATTTTAGGCACATCCCACAAGTTTTCAATTTGAATGCATTAGAATTTGAACTTTTTTAATGGGTGCACAAGCCTTGTTTGAACCTTTGCAATCAATGTCTTTTGTCATCTTGATACATGTGTGAGGTCTATTAGTAAATGTTTATCATAAGTTGGTTTGGAACTACATTCCAAACTAATTGGATTGCAAGTTCAACAATGTCATTCTCCAAGTTTATTTCAACACACAAGAATGAAGTTTTGTGGACATTGGTGTGCCTAACAATGTGACTAATTTGGTACGATGCTTAGCCATATTTCTTGAACTAAAGAATCTACTAAGACCACATTACATGGTCCTTTTAAGAAACCCACTATATTGTGTTATGGCATTACAATAAAACGTACCCTTTTTTCACTCCATACTCCACTAATTTTTGTGCCATTTTCCATTATAGTGGAATGTTCCAAGTGGAACGAGAAATTTGAGTGGAATATGTTAATGAAATAACCCACATCACTAAGTTCTAATATGTAGGTGATATGTGCCAAATGTAATGTGCCACAAATAGATATATATTATTCCATAATAAATAATAATAATCTATGGTTTTTGCCTCTCTCACTTGTAAGTGGATTCCTACATGGTTTTTTTACTGGAAACCTATGTGAATGTAATGTCATAACTTTTTTGAACGAACCCTTTTTTGTCATGAAATTTGAATGGAAACCTTCATGAGTGGAAATTTAGGAATTTGTTTTGTGGTGGATTAGGCCCATTTTGGTTTTACAAGTTTGGACAATTGAAAATTGTCCTCAAATGTTTTGGTGTATGTGTGTGCTACCCATGCATTATGAGTGGAGGACGATACCATTTATATCACAAGTCAATGTTCTTCCACCACTTAGTTGCACATACCATCAAATTTGACCAAGGTAAACATTTTCATGCAATAAACTTGGCCCATTGCCATTCCACATATGAAGGGTGCTACACATAATAAGGAATGTTTTGATGTAATAAAAAAACTACCAAGTCCTTAATGGCACGATGCTTAAAACTAAACAATGTTGGGATGGGGGCATATAAGCTTTTATATATGAAGTCATCCCCAAAATTGGAAATCTCTAACAAGGTATTGCCACTTGAATTCTCCAATAGCTAGTTGTTTTCCCACAAGACATATGTGGGGTTTGGTGCCAGAGACACACATGTTGCATACGAAGTCTTAATATGGGGGTTCCATGAAAACTCCAACACCATCAATATCACTACTAGCTTATACACCTTGGTCACCATGACCATCTACCATCTAGTAGTGCATGGTTGTGTAAAGTCCTTGTTCCCAATGCTCTTTGATGAATGGTTGACCCTTGCAATTCCTTCTCCAACCACTGTTCCTTTGAACTTGGGGTGAAAGATGCAACATTTGGTGCCAACCTTTAATGGAACCTACCATCACACATTCAAAAATATGTTCATGTATGCAACATGAATCATGAATAGGGTTAACAATTACATGTGTACATGTCAACAAGTAGAGTCCATTGATTTACATTACTAATGTTCCAAGTGATCATCAACACACTTACTTCATTGTTTTGTGGCACTAATTAACAGGATGTGCATACAATAGTGGCCACTGGGGGTACACTTAAAAGCATTGTTACAAATATGTCACAACTTGGTTTGAATGCTACCTTGTTGGTTCCTCAATGGGTTTAACCACAAGTGGGGCTTGATTTTAATAATTGTAATTGGGTGCAAGGGGGATGGTCCCTTCCCCTTTTCCATATTAGCCTTGAACAACAAGGGCATCTTTGATGTACATTTGGGACATGGTTAATGCTCAATTTCAATTCCATAACTTTCTAAGTGGATTAAAGTTAAAAGCTATAGGTTGCATTTACAGTTGTGCGTGTGGTGACATGTAAATGGCAATCTTGATGATGGGGCCAAAATGTCACTCACCATACTTGCTTGATGTTGCCTTGGTTTTTGTTGTCCTATCCTTTTGAGGTTACAATGGGTTGAGGTTGATTATCAAACATTATTGGCCCAATAGTTGCTGTGGGATCTTGCCTACCATGCTTATACACATAAGTAGAAGACACTTCCCCATTTGAAGGAGTTTCTAAATCACTTTTACTCGATGTTGACCTCAAGATCTAAAAGGGGATTTCTTAGAGCATGTGATGTTGTAATAAGGTTCCTTCCCATTGTTGTTCCCCTTCTCCATCAAATGAGTTGTGATGGCCATTAACACCAAGTGAAAATTCCTAAACTATGAGAAACAAAATTTACAACTAAATGTGGGCTACTTTTTTCATAACAACTACCCCATTATTATCAAAACATTACACCATTGTCACCCCACCTATGTTCCATTGGGGTGCCATTTACATTTCACTTATATTCACTAAAACTTCACATGCGTTACATTTTCTCTATCCACTACATACCTCATAAGAATTCCAACATGGTATACATGGCATTTTAACCTTGATTGCACTTACACCCTACCTATATTCCTTTATGCCTAGTGATGCATTTTTGTATTCAACTTCCTTTGGCCACACCTATACTCCACCTAGACCTAACTTCAATTCCAAGCTTGGTTTAGGGCACCTCAACAATGTTAGTGTGAAAGAAACCCATGCTACTAATCCTAAGCTACTCCTACCTTATACAAAGACACATCAACCGACAACTAATTAGCCAACATAGAAACACACCATCTACTACATACATATAACAATTAGGTGTAGGTTACCTTTTTAGTACCAACTACCCCACATGTTAAAATGCATTACCACACTTACATTCCATTGGGAAATTTCATTTTAACTTCACATGCATTACATTCAAGCTTCATGGGAATGCCAACGTGGTATATAAGATGTTTTAACTTTGATGACACTTAACCCCCACCTACATTCCACTATGGCTTTGCATACATACATTAAAGACCCACTCTAATTGTAAGGCATTCTCCACTAGACATCATTAGATTTCCAATCTTGGTATGTAAGGCATTCTCCATGGTAAAAAAACCCCTACAAGTGTCAAAAAATTCCCCCACGTTCACTTTAGCTACATTCCAATGAAGCCCCACTTATATCTCACTTTAGGTTCATGTACATTACATTTTGCCCATCAACTTTGGGTCTATGATATAATCCATATAGAACTCATAAGAATTCCAACATGATATCAAACATTCCAACTTGGGTTATAGTTACATACATTTCACTTTAGCTTAGCATGTGTTACACTTTAGTTCCATGTTGATATCACCAACATTCCACCCAAATTTCCCTAAAATTCTGAACTTGGTACAAATCACTTGAACATTGTCCATGTAGAGATTGTCATGTTAATACTCCAGCCTACTCTCATGCACCTTTTAAAAACATAGACCAACTAACCAAACATATGTTACAATGAGTTGTATAAATTTATAGATTTTTCACAATCATTCCCAAAGACTCTTAGACTTTTCTTACCACATGTAAGAGATAGCTGCAAGAAGCAAAAATTGGTAATCAATTGGAGGGCTTATGTAGCCTATGTTGACCTTGGGTCAGGTGATGTGGATGACCCTTGCTATTTGCAACCATAATTAGTAGCTCAACCCCATTGAATCATTCACATGGATGCCAATGGTAGTCTTCACTCCTTCTTCCTCAAGATTCTTGTCCCTTGGATCCCCATCGAATAGCAAGGTGTCCATAATTTCATTCATTTGTTGGGTGTCTCCAATCTCCACTCCTTTTTGTAATCGATTCCCTTCTATGAAAACCCCCAAATGTGAGCACAAAGTTTCCTCCTCAAGTGGTGCAATGTCCTCATTTAGTGACAAGGTGACTTCAATGGAAGATTCCTTGCATTCCAAAACCCCATCATCTTTTTCCTCCTATGAAAACATCCCATCATCACTTGCTTCATTTACCTCCTTTAAACCCACTTTCATCTCTTTGTATGCAAAGTCAATGTCTTCTCAAAGAATTATTGTACATTCCTTTTTACACCTCATGATCATGATCCTTATTGACCTACAACTCTTCATTGTCCACAATAAAAATAACTCCTTAGTAAGTACTAACTCTCCTAGTCCTATTAAAAAACACATACAAAACATGTATAAAAATGATGTATATGCTACTGATTTCCAGATTTACTAACAACACTTTCATCAAATTTTTTGACAAGTCCTCTACTTGGAGGTATTGATTAAATCTTGTTATGCAAACCTTAGTTCCTTGTAGTTTATTACACTTCAACTTCTACATGTTTTGTCACACAAATTCAGTGCTCTCAAAATCTTTTGAAACTTGCCCAAAAAAATTGATACAAAACCGAAATATGTAGGAAAGAAGGAAAACGTTGCCTACATGTTCCCCTAACACCCCTTTTGCTCCCCCTCCTATTTCTATACCCACAATGTCTTCCACAACTGTACCAGCAGCAAGATTTGCCAAGCAATGGTTGAACAACTTTGGAGGTTCCTTCAAAGGAGGGGGTGAACTTCATTTCTTGCAAGCTTGGCACAAGCATGCATGCCATCTCCTTCATTGAAATGCTGCTCACAATCTCATTAGTCACATAAACTTTTTTTCACCAGTACAAGCCTATTCCTTGAACCATGTATATGTGTGTGTATTTTGTACACTAATGCTACAACCCTTGTTTATATAGAGATGGTCTAAAACAACTAACTACAACTAAACTCCATGTACAATGCACTCCTCAGGTTTTCTTTTTCTTCTTTTGGGGAGGGTGGGATGTTGGATTTTTCTTTTGTTCCCATGAAGTTTCTACTCTGTTCCCATCCCATCATGTTCCCAACATGCTCCCCAAGGTTTTCCAATGTTCCCAACCTTTGCCCTAAGGTTTACTCTTGTTGCCTATATAGCCAACCAGCCAGCCCAAAGGAGGGGATTAGAGCATCTCCATGGGTGATCAGTATGTGAACTTGCACAGTAAAATTGGATGAAGAAAAGTCAAAATATCGCGGTTTGGCTCAGTATAATTGCACAGTTTGCGGTGGCTGGTAAAAGGTGCAACAAGACGGTGCACCTGCAGAAAAGAGCGTAATACGTTCTTGACTTCTGATCGGTGTTTCTGATTAGCCCATCATAATGATTGGTCGAGGTGGTTTGCTATTAGTAGTCCCCCACATATTTGCTGTCACAGTTTCAGTTTAATGGGTGGAGTTATAGAAAACTAAACAACTAAAAACTTGGATGTGAAAAATATTTTTGCAGGATCACATACTGAGCACCACTGGAGATACTCTTACAACATTTGTATTTTGGGACGACTGTCCGAAGCAACCCCAGCTCTTTCTTGTTCACTTGTATCTTGGTTTAGGGGTTTAGGGTTGAGTTCTTCTCAGCAAATATTGCTGTGGGTGGGAAGCTGTACGCATTAGCGAGGTGGGCGTCAAGAACCAGGAGAAGCACAAGTGTGGATAGACGGGTGCAACGCGGCCAAAAACAACAAAATTGTGATGGAGCATCTTCAAGCTGCCGACTTGTTGAGGTGAAAATATTTGGAGTTGAAGAATCTTTCCGTCGTCTTCATCATCTCAGAGTCAGAGGCAGATTTAGGGTGTTTAGGGTTGGGGATTCTTAAGTTTGTATATAAATGGTGGGGTGTAATCTGTTCAATCCAGAGCTTGCAAATTTTGCTATCAGAAGGTCTACTCCATCAGATCTCAGATGTGATCTGCCCCATAATTGAATCCAATGCACAAACTTTTTCTTTGCAGGTTTGCAGAGAAAGAAGCCGAGATGTTGCAGCAGATGCAAGTCAAAATCTCCAATGAACTTCATCATCTCCAGGTCTTCTCTATTTCCTTTTCTTACATACCATTTTATGAAGTGATAATTCATGATGTTAGTTTGGATCTATCCAATCCAATCCAAGTTTGCAATTTGTGGTTGAAGGTTGCAACAACTGGTGTCAGGATGATCGGAAACTTCTGCTGAATACTTCTCTTTCTTGGAAAATCCTTAGGTGGAAGAGGAGCTTTTCGTTCGCACCATGGAAAGGCTCAAAGAAAACTCAAAGAAATCCAACGAAATGCAGGTGAAGTGCATTCTTTTGAAATCCATCTTGTGGATTTTGCCTACTTCTTTCCAGCTACATTCTGTCAATTTCCACTAGTATAGTTTAGTGTTATGCAAACAAGCCAATTGTGCTCTGCATAATGATGATCATAGGCAAGAGACATGAATGCTTGCGGGATGGTTAACAGGATGGAGAAGAGGAAACAAGAAGAAACTGCAAAGATGCTGAGGGAAACAAGGCTGGGCTTGAGCTTTTGGAAGCTTTGCAAGTGGAGCTTGCACAGTTTTCTGGTGAGAATCCACTTGCTGTTGATCCCCTACAATCAATTGCCCCCACTTCATGAATCCAAGCTGAAGGATTGGGAATTCAGGTGGGCTTTCATTTTCTGGTCCTGTATGGAGGCAAACCTTACAGCATTGATGTGATAGATTGAGCTGCAGACATAACAAGTTGTGCTCAGGACCAGAAAATGAAAGCCCATCCAGATATAAAAAAGTTGTGCTCTTCTTCAGTAAACTCCTGCAACAGTAGAGTAATGTCCAACTGGCTGTGCTTCACACCCAAAAGATCAGAACAGTCTGGTCAACTGTATACAGATTGATGCAAAGATCATGTAGTGGAATTGACTGCAAGTGATATGGTTGCACACTTTACAATATTATTGTCATAATATTGTACCTCTTTTCACCATACAAGTGAAGTCAGCAAGCAATGAGTGCCAAACCCATTTCAAAAAGATTTTCAGAGCCAGGGGCAAGAAGCCACATTAGCCAGTGGAAAGAGTAGGCCCTGATGTTATGCTGCTGCTGCTGCTGCTGATCGTAACTGTGTTTCAAGATCTATGACGTAGATCCATTTTGGAACCCAGCAGTTCATGTTTGCAATCAGTTTGGACACTATCAACTACAATTCAATAAGCTGTGCACATATCTACAGAATTGTAGAAAAATCTCCACAACAATAATCTGAAGGTAAAGTAACAATAAGTGCAGTCATAACCTGGTGAGGTGATGAGGTCGCAAAGTGTCAGACCATCACTTTCATCATGATGCATTGACTATTCACTGACTTGATCACCTCCCAACAGTGGCTGTAGCTCAATATATACAATATAAGAATCTGCTCAATATTTTGAGCACAACATGGTACAAAATCTGTCTTGAGTTTCTGTCACATTTCTGGAAGTGACAGGAATATGCAGTCATAATGTAGGATGGCACTGAAGAGACATAGTCAAGTATATCCTCATTCAAGCTGCAACATGCCTATGGACTTGATGAGGATAAGTGAGAGCCATGGAAAAGTCCAGTTCAAAGTTTCAAGCCTATGCAACTTCAGTCTGCAAAACATGAGATCAAACAATGCAACCACCTTAATCACACTGAGAAGCAATCCAGGGAATTTCTGCATGTGAGATGCCTTCACCCTTCAGAAGTAGCTTTCTTCAATCTTGAAAAATCTGGCCAGTGATTTTGATCTATCCATGGTTTTGCTCTCAGTACTGAGATCACAGCAATGACATCAGTGGAGGATCACCCCAGAATTTGATGGCAATCTTATATCTCCAGTTATTCCAGAGTTGCTACTTTGAGACCACAATGAATGTCACATGCAAGACTTGTAAGCACCACACAAGGCAGATTTTGACACAGGTATTACTATTGATTGCATCCCTAAAAACAGAGAGTGCAAACTGCAAACATCTGTAGACTCAAAACTGCAGTCAAAGGTTTAGAAATCCCAGTTTGAGAATGAAAACAACCCATGATGGCTGTGTGCCATTTTGTTCTCACTGGATGCTTACATGATATTGGACATAAAGGGCTGAGTGCAAAAATCTGCTTCGGTGTAAGGACTGTATGTGAATCAATGGGTCTCATTAGATAAACCCCAAACCTAAATCCTGCTGCCACTGTACATGATTAGATTACAAGGTTTTGCAGCAAGCTTGAGCTTTATGGCATTCTCAATTGTTCCAAGCACTAAACCTAACTAGTCACTCTGTTTTTGCAACTGTTGCAACTGCAATTGATGATTATGCTTGTCTATGCAACCACCTCCATCTGTACTCTACAACCTGGGATCAAGGATGATGAAGAAAGAATGTTCTCCCACTTCCAGAAACCATAAACCCAAAATTCAGCAAAGCATCTGGAGTAGTTCTGCATTCATGGGTATGTTCGTCAAGGCCTGTCTGATCAATTCTAGATGTTGGAAACCGAAGCCAAGTCCTCCTCAATGAGAAAAATGCAATCTCCTACAGATTTACCTTGTGCCATAGCCAGGGCAAGCTTTGCTTGCAAGCCCTGGTGCCTCCTCAATATGGAGACAGTATTGAGAACAGCCCATCTAACCTGAGAATCTGCTTTCTTTTGTGTGAAGTTCAATCCCTTCAAGAGAGAGTCGAGCTGTTGAATGTCTGCCAGACCTCCCTCTGCAATGCCGTAAGTAAGGTATTCTGAGGCCACTCCGGCCAGAGCAACACATGAGAATCTGTTCAAGCTCTGCGCTGACAGTTTGCCGGACTTGATCTCTTCCTGGAAATCGTAGTCGACAAACGTGGTGCCTGCTTGCTGTGGCTGCAGTGAACCATGAGGGCTGCGGAATGCAGCGTCAAAGCTGGAGAGAGTGTAGCTCTTCGGCAAGATCCCGATCAAGTAGGAGACCAAGAAATGTCCCGATTCGTGTCGTGCCACTCTCTCTCTGTACTTGGAGCTCAAGAGACGGCCCAGAGAATCCAGCAGCAAGGCCTCGATGCTTCCACCAGTCGCGATCTGATCCAAAGTCCCGACGAAGATGAAGGCGACAACTGCAGACAAAAGTTGGAACTGGTCCAGCTCCAGTGCTTGCCATGCGACTATGGCTCCCGCTATGGCAGCGATTTGCAAGTTCCGCTTCACCGCGCCTAAGGTCGCATCCGTTGGAGAAAGGAATCGAGAAGCTTCGATCTTATGCAGCTTCAGCTCCTCCAGAGAGTAGAGACGCACGGGAATCATGGCAGCAGCACCGAAAGCTCGAAGACTCGACGACGCCAAGGTCATTGCGTGTGCATCGTGTCCCCTCTGCAGTGCTCTATCTATCAATGCTACCACCTTTCTCGTTTCCAATTCCCCTCTCCTCGCTGCCGCTAGCTCCTCCGCTAGCTCCTCCCCACTTTCCTCCGTCTTCTTCCTCTCCTCGTCACTTGTTTTCAAACTAGAAACGATGACGGTCTGCAAACTTCTTCTCCGCCATTTCCTTGAGTTCTTGTTGCGGCATGGCTTTTCGACAGACAACTTCCCGCAGCAAAATCCGAGGCCGATGTAGCAAGGAAGCACGATATCACCGCTGCTTGAGTTCGAGATTCTCGCGACAAAAGTTGTGGAGGAGGAGACGGGGAGGAGAAAGGTACTGCTGTTGCCGATTACAGACACAGCTGCCGCCATCGCCATCAAATGATTTGCTCACAGCGGAATCCTTCTCTCTTCCTCCTCCTCGTGAGCGTCGTTCTCTTCCTCCTCGTGAGGTTTCTCCTACTTTTCTGTCAAACAAAGCCGGATGTTTCGCTTCTTGTAGATAGATCCAAATTGTAAAACTCTTTTTCAAGATGCAAGATCCATCATACTCCATCAAGACCACAGATCACATGAATCCCCCGAGGAAGGAAAAAGCAGCCAGGACATCTTGTTGCGGCAACACCTTACTGGCTGGATGGCTTCCATCTGCAAAAGTTCACCACCGCAAAAGAAACAGAAGAGAAACCAGCTCTTGCAGGTATCCTCGCGATCGCTGCACAATCTGTGGATGTTCCTGGATTTGCAAGATGTTCAAGGATCGAAAGGATGATGCGATTTCTCTTGTTGCTTCAACCTCCTGCACTCCGTTGTATAGCTCGAAGCTCTTCAAGGCTATTACCGCACTCATTCTTCTTGTGTTCGTTGTTTTTTTTTCTGTGCGATCGCTTAAAGATATGCAATGACATTTGTTTTCTTGAACACACACACACACACTCACGTTGAGGGTTTGGAGTTTGGAGCAGGGCGGCACCTCCTCTTGGAGAGTTTCTTTGTGTTTCTGGTAGTTAGCAAAAAACATGGCGGTTGTTGGCGAAGAAGAACAGGCAGGGGAAAAGTTGGAGACTTTTGCCTTTCCAGGCGGAGCTGATCAATCAGCAGCTCAAAAGTCTCATTCTTATCAACGCATTTTGCAGCAACAAAAAGATTTTCTTGCCAGAGAGGTGGTCTCTCTGATATCCAGTTGCCTCTGATGTGAGTTTTTCCTCATTGCAAATATTTTGGTTTTTCCTGTTCTTTCTACTGTTGCTGCTGCAGTGGTTTCTGGTGCTTCCGTCCTTTTGTGACATCATTACCTCTTTGCTTAGCCATCTTTCATTTCAAAGCTGGAGAGGGTGTCGGTTTCTTGGACTGGAGTATCTCAATGAAATCAAGGCATGGGAAGTTGCTCAGTCTTTAGCATAAGCTTTTGGTTCAGTTTTGCAGAGGGAGATGTGCTTTAGAATTAAGCCTTTCAAGTTGATGCGCCTGTGAGTAGTGTTGATGTGATAATAAGCCTTGGACAAGAAGATCTGGTTTGAAGGACTTACAGACAAGAGCAAAGCTTGACTTGCAGCCGGTCTGTGCTGTTTCTTCAGGTAATGCTAATGAGAAGGAAGGCCTTGAATACCATAACTATCAATGATTCTGGGATTTGCATAATAACCAAGTCTGGTGAGAGAGTCTGTGGTCTGATTCAAGGTTTTTCAATGATACCTATTCTGTTGTGATATATTATGATCATATGCAGAATTTTTTTTCCTTCCATGGCTCTTGTAGTTATGTTAAGTCTGTTGCCTGCTTGCTTGCTTGTACAGGCACAAGGTAAAATGAATAAAGGTTTCCGTCAAAAGCTTGTTTGCAGCTTGAATGAGGATATTATTGATGTCTAGCTATAGCTCATGAGTGCTAGCTGAGTCTTTTTTTGTGCTTCTGAAAACTCAGGATGCAGATTTTCATATAGTCAGTTGCCTAAAATTTTGAGCAGCATATTCTACATGCATTTACCAACCACTGTTGTGAGCTGATGAAGTAGTGTGGGAGTAATGTCAGCTTGTCACTGCTATCTTACTATAGTGTTCTTGATATGTTACTATGTGTCCAAATTTGGACCTTGAATCTGTAGTGAGAATACATAGTGGTGCTATTGAGATTGTGGGGCCTGAGGGGATCTTCAGTATGCAATGTAATAGCCAAGCTGAGCAGCCAAAAGTATATGGTACATTGGATAGTTTTGATAGTGTGTGGTGTTTGAGCAGCTGTGATGAAAATACATTGCAATATAGTCTGAATTGCCACTGGCAATCATGACATTCAGTTGTAGTCAAATTCTAAGCTGTGGAGTGTCTAGCAGACTGAAAACTTATTGAATTCTCTGGTTCTTTTCCTACTCAGCTACAATATGCAGGCATTTCTTAAGCACATGCAGTAACAGGCATGCTTTTTAGCACGTAATTGCTGCTAGTTCTGTCTGTCCTTTTGCACCATATTTTTGTGAAGTGAGTTGTCTGATCAAGATGGTTCCTTGACCAGGTGAGGAGGTGGGTCAGAACTAAGGTCATGTTGCATCCCAAGGAGGATCAGCTGGAGCATTTGGAGGAGAAGAAACTGAGGGATCTTGTAAAGAAGCACTCAGAGTTTGTCAGCTACCTGATTTCTTTCAGGACAGAGAAGGCATCTACAAAGCAGGTATCTGATTATGAGGATGAGGAAGTTGATAAAACAGGAGAAAAAAGGCTGAGGAAGGAAAGATTTATGATGTTGCCAAGAAAACCATACCTACCTACCCCTCAACCTCCTACCTACCCACCCTGCAGCCTACCTACCCCCATTTTTTCCCCATACATTGCCTCCATCACCAAGCTTTTCAAGTTCATTCTACTCCTCTAGGCTGAAGCTCCCATGGTGGATTGTGCTCAAGCTCAAGCTCAAGCTCAAGCTCAAGCTCAAGCTCAAGCTCTCTCTCATGCCATGGAACTCTTGCATGCAGCTTGGTGGTTGTGGAGCTTGGAGAAGCTCTCTCACCCCTTGAACACAATCCTGGAGAAGTAAGATCCCTCTCCCTTCTCTCTCATTTCCTGGACTTGTCTCTTTGAAATTTTTGTAGGGTGTAGGAAGAAAAAGAGAAGAGGGAGAAGGAAGTTGCAGTGGTGACTGGAGCAGAAGAGGAAGAAGAAGAAGACTGTCATTGGTGTTGCTATGAGGAGCTCACTTCCCGACTTGCAATGCTGAATATTTTTTCTCAGAGCCAGGGTTGTCATTGTAGTTGATGACTATTTTCTGGTAGCATGTATCCAAGTTTGTTGACATTCAAGGATGTCATGATTCTCTTGTTATATGCTGACATAACCTTTTTTTGCCTTCTATCTCTTTCACTGTCAGCATTTCTTGTTTATGAATATAGGCTTTTTATGGAGTGGATGCAAATGATGTGAAAAAGACTAGTCACACCTTATTCCCATCCTGGGATGCTGATATATTCTATGGAAATCTCTCTGATGTATTCTTGCAGCTGGGCTAGTCATGGTAGTCGATGAATAATTAGGCAGCATGTACCCAGTTTTGTTGACAAAACAAGGACAAGATGACTGGGTGTTGTGGCATGCTGCTAGCAATTCCTTGCCTTCCTCTTTAGCACTGTGACCTGTGTTTATGTCTTATGCTGATATGCTTCTACTGGAAGGGATGCAAATGACATGAGAAAAAGAATAGGAATATCTTATTCTGTCTGTGATAGTGACAATTTCCATAGGAATCTTTCTGATGTAAGTTCTTTGCTTTGGTTGTCACAGTAGTTGATGTAGCTTGTATTACAGAAAAGCTAGCATATCCCAATGTGATTGACAGCAAAAGGATGCCATAATACTGTCTTGGATATACTGACACAACCATCTCCTTCTTGTGCTGCCATAAATTCATGTCTTTCATTCATTCAACCCTGCAATCAAGGTTTTTTGCTGCAGGGAAATCATTGAGACCCAAACGGAGCATTTAATTCTGTAACTAGATTCTCATGGCAATCCAAAGGGACAATTGCAGATAATATATTGTCTTGCATGAGTGGATAAATATCTGCTGGTTGTTTGTATGCAGGTGCTTCCACAGATTCTGCAGTCTGCAGGCATGAAGTTAAGGACATTTAAGTTGTGAGAAAATTTGAATGGTTAAACGCTTGATGTGGTTATTATGGGTGGAGTGCTAATATGGAGCAGATCATGAAGTCACAAGCACTTCCTGATACTGCAGCACAGGCAACTACATGAGTAGCAAGAAGGTTTTTGAGATCTAATTCTGACAAATTGCTGTCATGATGGAGCTTTGCAAGCATGTTGATGCTGAAAAGACTGTCAAGGACCTTGTCCTGTTACCTTGTGAGAATGGTTTGTTATTCACCTGCTGCATCTTGTATTTTGTGATGAAGAATCTGCAAAGCTTTCTCCTCTTCTTAATTCATACATTCTGGCTTCAAACTGGGGACTGTTGTTAGCTATTTTTCTATTATTGTTCATATCAAGATCATCTTGTGTTATCTGGAGGACCCAGTTTTTTCTTTATTCAATCCTGCCTTGTTTTTGTATGCATCTCTTCTGTCTTCTGGATTCAGTCTTAAAGAGTCCAACATGGTTGGAACTTGCATTCACCGGATGGTCAAGCTAGACCCTAGCATTGATGAAGACAATTCAACTGCTCTTGATGATTCTTGTGATTCTGAGACTTGACACAGGCAGTCATCTGGAACAGGTGGATTAGAGCAACCTTTTAAGGTGGTCCTGTTCAACAGGTGAGTTGAGAATTGGCAGCTGGAGTTACAGCAGGCACACAAACAACTAGATGAAGTACTTAAGCAATTGTTATGTGTCAGTGTTTCATGCTTAGCTAGTAGGGAGATATCCTGTTGATGCAGCCCTTGATGGAGTCTGGTATGAGTCCATGTTGAAATTCTTGTTCAGCTCACATTACATGTCCAGTTCAGTGTACAAAGAAGCTAACTGATGCCATTGCAATTGTCACTTTACCCAACTTGTGTCATTTGCTGCAGGAGTGCTCCTGTTCCATGCTGTCCAAATTCAACCTATGTGAATGGTGGACACAGAAAGGGAGGGAAACTAGAACTAGGATTGATCTTTCTTGTGAATCACAAACATGAGAGTCATGTAATCTCTCTTTGTGAAGAGAGATGTCACTGTTGCTGCACTGCATGAAATAGGAGATTGCAAGAGACTAGGTTGCTATTCTAGAAATGTGCAAAACTCTTGTGCAACAAATCCACTTGATGCATGTCCAGCAAATCTTTAGTGCCATAATTTTTCTTGATAGAAGAAGAAATTGGCTATGGTTTGATCAAGATATATATGCCCATAAATTCTTGCAAATGTGTTTCTTAACTGTAATGACAGTGAGTGCATGACCAACACTTGTGCTGTAGAAGATCATTCTTGCATCACTGTTTGTTTCTTTGTTTTTTGTTCAACCCACGATGAGCATAGTTTACACTAAATTTGGTGAAGTCAGATTCATGTCAGTTGTCTTGCCAGGTTTTGCTTGGTTGTTTTTGTACTACTACTGCTTGGCGTACCTATTTCTGGTTTTGAAACACTCTTCTGTTTCCATTTATAATGCTGCGCTGCATGGTCCTGCATCTTTATTACGTACGAGAGACGGACGGACGCATGGTGATAGCACGACTGCGGAGTCCTTTTCGCGGCGGTGAGTCGTCGTGGTTTCTGTACTCCTCAATGGATATATTTGTGCCTGCGTCCGTCGTGCTTTCTGTAATTGCTGAATATGCTTGTGCCTGCGTGCATCTGGATATTACGTGAACAATCTTTGTCTATTTTTGGCCAGACGCGTTTCGCTGAAGCCGGTATGGTGAGGATCTGCTGGGATTTTGGACACTGACGCAGCTTTCAAGGACCATTGGCGGGATTCGAGGCAGAAGGAAGCAAGCCAGCCAGGCTTTCTGGATTTCATTGAATTCTGGATTTCTGGATTTTGACGCTGAAAGAGAACAAGAATGGAGTCCGTACGTGATAGAATGATCTCGTAGTTGCACCGAGTTCGTTACCGAATTTCGAAGAGGAGGTCGAAGGCAGTGAGTGTCTTGATCGGCGGCAAGGTCAGTCACGTACGTGGTGCCGGGTTCTTTTGGCGAAATTATTATGTATTGTCTGACGGCTTGAGTTCTCGTTGTGGCAATCTTGGAGCCGGCCGGCGGGGAGTTGATTCTTGATTTGCTCATCTGCTGGAGTTGCTAAGATGTTCGAAGGTACGGCAAAGATAGGAGAGACAGACATGCCAGAGAAGATGCAGGAACACGCAATGCGCTGTGCCTTGGACGCTCTGGATCTGCACGAAATCAGCGACTGTAAGGAGATTGCCTGCTACGTCAAGACGGTACGAGTACTCGCACTTTGTGGCTCGCTCTCTAGCTACTAAGCTTTTGACGTTTTCTTCACTCTTTCCATTTGAAAAGCACTGAACGAAGTAAAGAAATAAGGAAGAACGCAAATTCAGTAGGAAAGAGAAAAAGAGCGTTCAGAGCAGCCATTGAACTGGAAAATGTCTTCTGAGAAGACGAGAGAGAGAGAGAGAGAGAGAGCATCACTCGGATGCTTTCTAGATACATACAGTGTGCGTAGTTTCACAAGGGGAAGCGGGAGAGTTGGAGATAATGCAAAGATAGAAACAACAATGCTGCTATGCCACTATTGCTGTCTCCAGAAAACCAGGAAAAATCTTGGTTTGCAGTTTTGCAAATTGCGAGAAATACATCCTTCTTTTCCTTTCTCACGAGGCTTTAGCTACATTCTTTGTTTTCAAGTAATAACATAGAGAGAGAGAGATCCCGGCACGACAGATTTTGCAACTACAAACTTGCACTCTAGAACACAAACATTTCCTGTTGGAAACAAATAAGGAAGTGTGTAGCTCTTCCATTTGGAAATCACTTTCCACAATGGCGACTCAAGTAGATCACTTCATTTCTTTCCCGCTTCAAATGAGACCATCATCAGAAGCAAAGCTTTACAGACTACCATCAACTTCCTCAATGCTGCCGATTTGCAACAAGAAATGTTGCAGATTTCCAATGATGTGTGACTGGTATACAGGGATACATCAATTCTGGAAAAACCCTTGTCAATGTTTTCATGGGAGGGTGTGAGTAACATGGTTTTGATGGCAACAGCTTTCTTTTTGTGGTGAATGTTTAATGCAGCAATTCGACAACACGTATGGACCTGGATGGCAATGCGTGGCAGGGACCAGTTTTGGCTCAGGCATTACTCACTTATTTGGATGCTTCATCCACTTCTGTGTGGGACCACTTGCCATCATGCTCTTCAGAGGAGCTTCATAAGAACCTAAAAGCACTTCTGTTGCAAATGAGAAACCGACTGTGCATGAGGTGAGTTTAAAAGTTCAACAAGCTTTCTTCCTGCTCATGGCATGCTTGCTGTATAATCAGCTCTTGATTCTTCTTCTCTTTTTTCGTTATGGAAGCAACAGTTTTACCAGTTTTCTCTGTCTCAGTCTTTGCTTGTAACAACAGGCACAAAATACACAAATCCTTTTTCATTCCAAAGAAAAATCTAAGTATCATTAGTTGCCATCAGGAGATTTCATTTTGTTTAACTGTTCATTTCTCTTTTCAGTTCTTCAATTCTGTGTGAGGTGGTGAGAAGATCTAGAGGATCCAGTTAATGGCAAGTTCCTCCACCTGGTATACTGAGGATGATCTTGACAGAACCCAGATTCGTTTTGCTATAAACTTCAGGTTGGTGTCCTGTAGCCCGCTAAACCACCCATGATTTATAATAGATGACCTTGCAAGCTTAAGGCTCAACTGGGAGGATCCAGTACTAAGCTCTGCCCAATACTTGTGTTTGTTTTCCTTGATTTAAGCAATACATTATTCATGCCATGATGTGGGCAATCTGGGAGGCTGAAATTGGTCTATTTTGGAGTTTTGAAAGTAAGGTCCCTGGGTACTCTGTTTCAGTTTCTGTCAAATGAGAAAGGGACATAATTTCTATGTCTGACTGAAAAGCTCATCATGCAATCAATTGACCAAACATTATGTTTCACTCAGGCAAACATTATGCACATGGTGCAAACTTGTAGTATGTTTGTACTTCGTCAGCAATTGTTTTTGTAGTATTCTGTAACATAGGTGACTCTTTGGTGGACAGAAGTAGATAGTTAAGCAATACCACTCATGGCAAACACAGAGCCCATAATCTATAGTCCCTTTATACGTATGATTTCTCAAAACAGAATGTGTAGCTTGTGAACACATTCTCCACAGACATGCAGACTTAAAAGTTCAATTATGCTTTTTGGAATTGCAATGTGGAGTGGGAGTGTTGCTGCATCCATTCCATGTGTTTTCAACTGAGCAATTCCTCCCTCAACAATTAATCACAAAACCAGCACTGGCTGTCAATGTTGAATATGTGGTACAGAACATGGAAACTATGTTTCGGCAGGTCAATATCAATGTCATGGGTGGCTGTGTGTAAGCAGTTCTGCTACAAAAGTGCAAGGCTGCTGCTGACGACAGGAACAGCAAAAGAGGAGTGTCAAGAACTCTGGTACCTCAAAACCACTCTTCCCCTCCCCACCTCCTCCACCAAATTCAATTGTCTCAACAAACAGAACATGTCAGCAAAACTCATAAAAACTGGCTATCAACTATGGAAAATTTGGCAGTATTGGAAATACTAGGGTCACAACTAGAATACTAGGATTCATACTGAAATACATATCATATTAGTAACTGCAAAATCCTGCTGTCACTGAGAAAAGATCCAAGAGAAAATTTATAGCTTGTTCCTGCAAGTTCCATGAATCCACAGCCCTGCAGATAGAGGTGAGCATTGCTTATAACACTATATGCAGAATCCTTGACAAGGCATGGGGAAAGAACCCATGCAGCACTTTATGTCATGGATATTCATAATCCCAGACAGGACACTTCATACTCATGATACAAAGTCCCTTGGCTTCCACAAAATTCACTTGAAAAATTCCCTGGAAGCTGGAACACTCTGCTAAAACCTCCTTGGTCTGACAGTGACTACTCTCTTGGATCTCATATAGATCCAATCCCAGAGATGTACCCTCTAGTGTTTACAGTTGCAACAAGACCAGGGCATGTAATCAGGCACTGCTAGTGCTATGTCCACTTCCAACCATCGTACGGATGGTGATGAGATCCTCTACAACCAAGAGGATGTGTCAGGTTCACCCTAACATTATCATGAGTGTGTACAGTGATTCCATGTGATGGATGTGAGAGGTTCTCATGTCACCCGCCACTGAGAGATGCAAACAAGGGTGAGCGACCTGAAGGAAGCAGCACATCACGATATGCATCATACTCCGCCTCACTTGTTCCTGTGAATTCAGAGACCTGTATGGCACACTCTCTTTCATCAGGATTCCATCATTTGTTCTTCTGTCATTTTCAGCCTTCCCAAACCAGTATACTCTAATAAGAGTCTTTCCTGCAACTTACAAACTCTTTCCCACAATTTTTCTGTATTCACCAGTCTGAACTAATGCTTATATGATTGGGTCACTGGCATGGGTCACCAGGGCTACAGAATTTCAAGGTTGTATGATTGGGTCACTGGCACAAGTCAGTAAGGCTACAGAATTTCAAGGAAGAACCACAATATCCTCTATTAGGCCCTTAGCCTCATTCAGCTTGATCATAAAATGGGCATTGTTGTGATTTAAAACCTAGAAAAAACACCTGCAATGCAACCACCTCAACCTCATGAAGGATGCATAATTCAAGGATAAAGAAAATGATGCATTGTAATACCTTACGCATAATGGCTCGGTTGTTTGACAATACAATTCCAGGTAAACGTTGCACAGAAAGGGCATCTAATAACAGCAAGGTCACCAGGCGCCATTGTTTTACTCCAAACGGTGGCAAGGCCTCATAAAAGCTCATTGTGTTTATCACCCGACCCTGCAGCATTTTAATGAGAAACAAAAACAAAAGTGCAAATCACATGATTTAATATCCAGCCTGTGAAAGCTCTGACTTAAGAAAATGTAGTTGGTAAGTATCATAGGCCTTAAAAAAACTGCAGATTTTTTTACCTGTGTAGGGATCCCTCAGCAACATGAAATAGTTCAATTCCAAGTTTGTTCCAAAACTTTAATCACCCCATGATCAGGCTAGAAAAGCATTTTAGATTTACAGGAAATGGGAATATTTTACCAGAGCTCGTTCAATTGTTGATGTTGGAGTTGAGAGGTGAAACTCATGAACCACTTCTGGAAGCACCCGTGAAAGACAGACAGAAAACGAGCGCAAAATTTCAACAGAGACAGCATCGCCGGCCATGGTTTGCCGGCTATACTCCCTACCACCAACTGACAAGAATTTGTCCTCTTCATGAGATTCTTTACCATATATGTGAGCTATTGTCCTTGCTGATATCCACCCCTCAAAGGCCATGTATATTGTCCCAAACATTGATACCTAGCAAATTTTCCACAATAAATCCACTTTAGAGAAAGGAAATCAACCAAAAATTGCCCATCACTACAGCACAATCAATGTCCCTCCTACAGTGATGGCTGAGATTCAAATATAAACCACATAAGCACACTGTTGCAGTTAATCACACCATTTGGTGTGATCAATGTCAGAGGCACCGTCAGCTACCTACATTCAGGAACCAATTTCATTACTACCAGTTATATGAACTGTAACAGAATGAGGAGTTTGGATATGCCAGTGAGGAGATAGACAGGCTTGAAAATAAGCAGAGTACAACTTCATGACAAACCAAGAGGAAATGCCAACCTCAGCTTTGAATCCTGTTGGTGGAGGGTGGAACTGAACGTTGCGAGCACCTAAATATCCATCTTCATCATCCTCATCCTCATCTTCAAAGTCATCAGGCCTCACCTGTCGCCATCTCATCTCACCTTGTTCTCTCAGTGTTTTCTGAATAAGATCATCATCTTCTTCTTCCTCTGTCTCATCCTCATCTGCATCTTGGGCCAAATGAAAACTTTCTTTACACTCCGTCACTTCTGCTGCCACACTCGCATTGTGGGTGGCAGATAAAATTGAGAGCCCTGCTCTTGCCACTGCAAAGAGCAAACCAACTGGGTTGAAAGAAACTCAGCAAACCCAAGACAGCATTTTATGCAGGACCAAAAGCTGCTACCAAAAGCTCTCCAAAAGAACAATACATGATTTTTGCAAGTGTATTGGCAGAAACATTTGTATGTGAATTGAATGCAAATGTTAGTAAAATGCTTAAGAAAGCACAGAATGGTGAACAAATCTGAAGATGATCATACCAGCTTCATTACCATCGAGCTCCCCTGTGGCTGCAGCTGTGGCTGCTTGAGTCAAAGCTGCAGCTACAGCTTCTGCTGATGCTAATCTTGCTTCTCTTGCACTCTTTAGACTTGACTGGAGGGAGTTTAATCTCTCCTGCTTTCCACCTTCATTTCCCAGGTTGGTGTTGTTGTCCATTGAGACAGATACATCTTTCATAGTCTGCACAAAGTGAAGCAATATAGTCAGCTAAAAAACATACAGTCAAATCTTCAAAAGCCACTCTGGTCTGGAATTAGGGCATCGACAAACTTAAACCACAAGCAGAATGTCTCAGCAGACAAAGGCCCAAGTTCCAATAACCTGGAACCAGAAATGACTAAATGATTCTGCAGTGTATGAAGTGCAAGGTGATTCCACTCTGCCATCTTAAATTGAATACGAACCTAGTCAAAAGAGAGAGATTTTAGCACCCAGAAAGCTACAAGGGTTGTGGAGGAGGTTTGATCATTACCAGGTCAGACAGAGAATCCAAAATTGTGTTTATACTGCTGCTGTTCCCACTCTCTGAAACTCCAGGGCTGCAAGAGATTTCCTTAATTGAACCACCTTTTTCATCCACCCAAGAGACACTCCGACCATGCTTTTGCCTTGCTCTCTGTTTCTTCAAAGCTGACTTCAAATTCATGGTTCCCTTTTCCACATCTGTACACCAGAAGGTGGTCAGGCTGTACTCAACTGAGCTTATAGATTAGATGCCCAGAGCATGAAGGTGAGGAGGAGACCCAACAACTATAACAAATTGAAAATAAAGACAGGTGTCCAGATAATCAACATGGTCACAAGCTTGAGCAGAAGTGGGCACTTCAACAAGTGGGTTTCTATGCACATAAAGAAATATGAAAAAATTGACGAACATATGCCCTAACCAATGGAAATAGCCTGTTACCAATATCTTTGTAAGTATTATGACTTCTCTGTACTTATGATTTCCATCAATCTAATAGAGTTGCGAGATGACCTGATGCTCAGGTTATAAACTCAGATCTGACAACATGCCAGTAACAGGAAAGAAGAGGAAACCCAACATTAAAGTGCAGACAAAACAAAAACAGAACCAAAACTGATGAGTGATTTGAACAGCAGTGACAGTGACATGCATGCTCAGAGACCTTCAGCAGCAACACAGATGGTAGTTACTAGTGACCAGCTACCATACAATATAGCCTGTTACTAACTATAAATGCCTGCAATAGACTGCAATTATTGACAGTTTCTCTGGAGAAGACTTCAACAGATTTCAGTTCTGCAGACAAACCCTAAACTACCATATGGATCTGAAACAGGACTCTACAAAACTTACAATCAGGCAGGTGATAACTTCTGTTGCATGGTGAACAGCATTCTTGACTGTGCTCAGAGAGCATATAAACTTCACTATTGGACCTCAAACCATCTACTTGATTAAAAGTTTGGAATGCCTTAAGGTTCCAGTTAGTTTACCTGTATTCAGAGAGATGTCAGTTGCTAACGCATCACATTCTGTACTTTGAAGATCAGCCTTTCCAGCACACTCCTTGCTTGTAGATGTTTGCAAGCTGCTCTTAGAGCTCTCAACAAACTTATTCCTACCCCTTGAATGGCTGTTTAATTCCTCTGAGGCCAAAATCATTTTTTCTGAAGAGTCCACTAGACTACTGGCAGTTCCTGTATCTGTGCTCCCTTTCAGCAAATGAGCTATAGAATCTGCAATGTGTGAATTATCTCCATTCTCCTCATTGGCAAAAAACTGAACCCCATACTCCAACATTTCTGCCTCCTTATTTGAGCTGCTTATGGAAGTTTCAACTAATTCAGGCAATGCATTTGGATCATTCTTCCCCTCACTGGAAACTCTGACTACAGCCTTCACTTGAGGAACTTGACCATATGATCTTTTGGGTATGTAGCCTTCAACAGCATTTGAGGGACCCACATAGTTGAAATTTGCTGGAATTTCTTGTTCAAGCAAACGCTCCTTGATGACCAAATCTGTTTGCTTAGCATCCCTTCTTTCATCTCCCAAGTTTGAAACATCAATGGCACCTTTGATATCTTTTACAGCCTTGGGTACCTGTGTGCTAGAAGAGCTTGCAGATGCACTGCAATATGTACATGATTCATTTCCCACATTTGAAACATCAATGGCACCTTTGATATCTTTTATAGCCTTGGGTACCTGTGCACTAGAAGAGCTTGCAGATTCACTGCCATATTGATCAGGTTCATTGTGGCTCACTTTTCCAGACGGATCTGCTCCTGAAACTTTTGATGTGGCTAACTTGGATTTGGAAGGCTTTGAGCCCCTCACAGCAGTGATAATCTCAGGCACACTTTTGCCAAGTTTCACAGCATCCCGATCATTGACTAATGAGCTAGCAAATTCTTTGCTAGAAATAAGGCACGTCACATGGCAAAACTGACTGGACTCTTGAATATCATACACTTTCTTAGCTGAAAGTGAGATCCGGTACCGCCCTTTTCGAGTATTTTCAGCCGAGAGGTGGTTGTTGCATAGTGCATACCCACAAAGCTTTGAAATGCTCCTCTCTGTGACAACATCAGCATACTCAGACTTCGTCAGGAGCTTCCCAGCTGCCCGTAGCTGTGAGTATTCTTGGATCCCATCGAGGAGAAGTAATTGCACCTCCAGCACTGCCTTCTTAACCACCCGCAATGTTCGTGAATAATGTTGTGCCTTGACTTCAACCTCATTTGAGGACTGCTCATGCTTCTCTTGCACTGCTCTGCTTGTGTCACCTTCTGGATGCATCGATTCCCCAGCCCCTAACCCCTGCCAAACCAGCAACTGGCAACATAAGTCCCCATGAAGAGCTCAAAGAAATGAGGCACAAACAAAACAAATTCTTGCTTGTCTGAGCTTGATGCAAATAACAACTGAGAAGATAAAATGCTTGAAAATCTGGAGTGAGACATTGATGTGCTAGCAGACGCACAAACACAGAAGACACATAGAGAGAGAGAGAGAGAGAGAGTGTGTGTGTGTGTGTGCTATCGTACATGGTTTCTGGGAACCTTCTTTCTGGTCTTCACCGGTTTCCTTTTGGCTGCAAGAAGTCTCTTTGCAGCATTTCCTTGCACCTGTCCTTGCACACAGGTCGAAGTTTTCTCACCTTCTTCACCAAGAGTGAGTTGAGATCCATCATCGCCGGGAGTGATTGGTGATGTGCAAGGACAAGCTCTCTCACCGGATCTCTCTTCTTCGGGAGCAGCTGTGGTCACGTGTGCAGCTTTCATATTGTGAGGGGCAGAAATCATCACATCTTTCAGCAAAAAAAATACAAAAACACAAAAACAAAAAGAAGACAATCTTCACTTCACAAATGCAGGAGTAGAAGAGAAACTTGCAAGAAGAAAGAAAGCACTTTCCCTGTGGCCCTGAAGAAGAAAACCACACCTGCGTTTGGATTGCCGTATGAGAGAAGAGGCACAAAAGATGGCATGCTCTCTCTCTCTCTCTCTCTCAGTCATAAACTATCACCGACTCTTCTTCTTCTTCGACACAAGAACAGAGCCCTCCTCTTCCTTCCCCTCTTCTTCTTCTTCTTCTTCTTCCTTCGTTCCAGAACACGAGCTAATGGTCACGCATAAAAAGAGACACCGAAATCGAACTTCTGTGTTCTCGAACAATTCAAATATAAAACAAGAACTGTTCCCACAACGGAGCAAGTCTGTCCAGAAAAAAGTGGTATCTCCTCTTTCAGAACGCCTGCGACAAGGGAAGCCGATCCAAAATGGAAGCGGTAACTCCTCTTTCAGACTCCTGCGACAAGGGAAGCCGATCCAGAAAATAAGCTTCTCTTTCAGAACTCTTGCGACAACGGAGCAAGTCGGTCGAGAGCAGAAGACGGATCTCTTTCAGAAACCTTGCGACAACGGAAATCGGTCCAGACAAGAAGCATCTCTTGCACAATTCTTGCGACAACGAAGCAACTCGGTCCAGTAAAGAAGCATAATCTCTTTCAAAACTCTTGCGACAACGGAAGTCGGTGCAGAGAAGAAGATGAAGTACCTGTCTCTTTGAAGATCGTATCACCGTTTGTTCTTGCTCCAACCTCGAGTCTGTCCGACAGCAAAAGATCAAGCCATCATAATAGACGCCACTGCAACAAGATGCATACCGATGATGTATTGTGCGAACAACACCACGGCGAGGAAGATTCCACACTCCCTCCCTATTTTCCTCGATACCTATCGAAGAAGAAGAGGTTTCCACGGTCAATCAGTCAGTAAGTTAGCGGATGTATTCCCAGCTCTGCTGCTGCCAGTCACGGATCTTGCAGAAAGCTGATCTTCCTTCCTTCACTGCCGCGAATTGAGAAACTCCTTAAGAAGATGTCGGTGTCGTCGTCTTCACCGATCGCTTCGCTTGTGGAAACTGCGGAGGAAACATGCGAAGAAGATGTGGGAAAGAAGTCACACAAAAAGTCGAGGTTCCGTCTCTCTCTCTCTCCCCCTCTAAACCTAAACCTAGAACCCTCTTCACCGTGCGACTGTGCACGCAGTAGTGTTGTATGTGTTTTTGTGCGTAGAGATTTGTGTTTCTCGTCGAGAAGAGATCGGCAGTTTTCTTACGTACCTTGGCACTGCAGAAGAGATGTCGAGATCGGTCGCCATCGCGCGTCTCGTTGGAAGATCGTCACGTCGATCCTCTGCTGCCATTGTTGCATCATCGTCTCCTCCTCTCTCATCATCAATCGATGCCGGAGAAGCGTGGTGCGGCCGGCGGATGCTGCATTCTCGCGCCTTCAGCAGCGATCAACAGGCCGCCGCAGCAAAATGGACGCAGGTTTTATTTCTTTTCCTTCTTTCTTCTTCTTCTTCTTCTTCTTCTTCTTCTTCTTGCCTCTGCAGCTGCTTCGGGATCTTTTTCTTCTGCTTCAAAATGCGTTTTCTCGCTCGTCTTCTCGCATGGCAGCATGTATTACCTACGTCTTTAACAGCCTGCCTGCAACAGGGATTTTGTGGAAGCATTCTGACTCCCAGACATGTCTTGAGAGGATTGCATACAGCAATCTTTCGGTCAAGGGATATGGAATCTCTAGGGCATGGATTTCTTTCTATTTTGTGCAAGTTCAAACATTTCTCTTGTGTTCTGCTGTATGAGGGGGAGAACAGGAGGCTAAGGCTTCTTCAAGCGGTGGTGCAGCAGCAGGAGGAAGAGAGCAGTCTTCTTCATCAGCTCAGACAGCAGCAGAGTCATTCGCAGCAGCTGCAGCAAAGACGGTTTATGCTACTGTTAGTCAAGGGTTTCAGACTGCTACAGCTTCTGCGGAATCCGCTTTTCACAAAGTGAGGGAGACAAAGTTTGTAGACTCCATGAAGACCAGTTACTCATTTCTAAGGGAAGAATTGAGCAACACTGCACCAAGGAGGAGAAGAACCAGAGCTGCTGCTGCTGCAGGACCACCACCAGCTGAGAATACACAGGTGACTGCTGTTGTACCTGTTGTGAAGAAGACAACCAGATGGGAAAAACAGTGGGAGTCTTTGAAAGAAAAGGTCTGAAGAAAAACTCTGAATCACTACTCTACCCATCTCTATTTTGTTTCCTCTCTTGCTTTCTTTTGTGGCAATCCATGAAGAAAAACTGGAATCAATACCCTACCCATCTCCATTTTCTTTCCTCTCTTGCTTTCTTTTGTGGTTATCTGTGCTTGATGTTGTCATGTTTTACTTCAATCTCTCTAATGATGTTTGCACCATGCTGCATCATGTAGAAAAATGATCCACTCTTTTGTTGATTGAAGCTCAGTGTTCTAGTTTGTTTGGAGTCCATCTACTTGCTACTACTTGAGACTTCTGTCCATGCTTGTGAAGAAGGCTAATAGCAGTGTCTTTGGGTTTGCAGGCACGGGCACATCCAGCATTTAGACAACTCAGAACTGTGAAGGAGCACCCAGTGGTCACAAAAGGACAAGAAGTAAGCTTCAGATTGCTCTGATTTCTTCTGCACTTCTTCTTATGAATGAGCCTGATTTCATGTCCTGTTGAATAAATTGACCTATATTTCATCTGCAACATCCGAGGAGCTTCTGCTTCTGTATTGAAGGTTCGCAGTGTTCTTTGGTGTGGCTGGCAGCTTGCAGAGGATTTGCGGGAAAGATGGGAGACCAGTGACAGTCCTGTTGTGCACAAAATTCAAGAGTACGTTTTACCATTTGTCTTTGTTGGAGAGTCTGGGACTAGTTTGTTGTAATGTTGCATATCAGTGTACATTAGAAAAGCAGTTCCATACATTTGAGTGTGACATGGCAATCTTTCTGGTTCTTGAAAGTTTGGTGGGTTACAAGATCCTCTGGTTTAAACTTTTCCTTCATTCTATTTTCTTCACCACTTCAAGTCAAATGTTTTCCTGTCTGATTGTTTGGATTCAGTTTGGCCCAATGTTTGTTGTTTGCTCTGCTAAGCGTGTTGTCATCTCATTTTTTGCAGCCTAAATGAGTCAATTTTTGGTGAGACGGCCACTGCTGTGGCCATGCGGGAGATTCGACAACATGATCCGTGAGTTCATTTTCGATTTTCTAATGGATTGTGCTTTATGGATCGAGGTGGACCTTTCTGTCATCACAAAGCTGATTCCTGTTGAATTAGTACTGTGGTCATCCATTTACACTGTCTGTGTCCTGTTGAATTAGTACTGTGGTCATGCATTTACACTGTCTCTGTGTCTTGCACCATCTCCAACACTGCCTGACTAATGTATACAGAATGATTTTCACACTGTATCCAGTCCTCAATGCCTGAGTCTGGTACTAATTACATGTCTTTAGTTGAGTGGAAACTTTGTGATGTGAGGTCTGGTGACTGAGTGCTACTGCCAAAGTAGTCTACACCCAACAGCTCATTGGCAGGATGCTTGCTAAGTTGGTTTTAGTCTAATGACATTGCTAGCTTGGGTAAATCCTGCATAGATCAAATTCCTGGTATGCAACATCTGCAACCTGCAGTAGAAGAAATCGGTGCATCAAAAGTAGATAATGTTACTTACTCATCAGTCAGATGGGAAACCCTTGCTTGCCATTCTTTTATCCTTGTATCTGAGTCCTTCATTGGTTGTGGATATGGGTCAGGTCCTTTTCAATTACAGAGTTCATTTTGGAGGTGCAAGAAGATGTTAGGCCAGTCCTTCGAGCTTACCTTAAGGTAAATAATCTGCTGGATGTCAGTCCCTGGGGTCTGGCAGACTGCACACGATCATCCCATAGCTTTTGTATTCATGGATTCTCACTGCATGATGCAGCAAACCTGGACTTTGCTATCTGGTGCACATGGCCTAGTCACTGGTATTTTCTCATGTAGGTTGCATCAAGTTCCTGGTGTGCAGGGTTGCAGGTTTTCTTATTGGATGACATGTGAGCTTTAATGTTGATATTATGTGGCAGGGTGATTTGAATGTGTTGCGGGAAAGGTGTAGTAGGGAGGTAGTGGAACGTTGTCGGGCTGAGAGGCAAGCACTAGAGAGCCAAGGGATTTTCTTAGATAATAAGGTGAGACTCATACATGTCACAGGTTTTTGTCTGCATTCCTTTCACCATGGTTTCTATTCTCCTTGCATTGGATTCCACCATGAGGTTTTTACTGTGTTGTCTGCTGGAACAGATTTTGCACATTTCAGATGTTGAAGTCAAAGATACCAAACTGCTGGGCAATTCACCCATAATTATTGTTGCTGTGAGTACCTGTATCCAGCATTTGCCTGTTGCTGACTGTTTCTTTACTCTAAACACATTGGAGATGTAACTTAAGCACAATTGTTATGCTTCATCCATGCATGGGCTGGTGGTTGCAATATGGAATGCCAAGAGCATGAGATGTGGATTATTCAAAAATTTGATTTTGTCAGGAAGGGAAGCATTTGCATGAAATGTGATCAATGAGAGAAACACAAATTGTTAATGACAACCTTCTGAGACTGCAGATGGAAGTAGGTGTTCTTATGCTCACTAATAGAGTTCTAAAGAGTAACATGGCTATGTGAATGTTTTTGTTCTCTCTCAGTTTCAAACACAACAAATCTATTGTGCACGGGACAGAGATGGCAACATTACAGAAGGAGCTAAGGTGTGTATTTGACCGTTACTGTGACAGATTCTGCAAACTTTGTTAGGACCTTCATCTGCAGGTACAGTGCCAATTGTTGCTGTATCACATTTTGATGCTGTTCATCCTTTGTGGCAGGATGAAATTCACACTGTGCACTATGCATGGGCAATGCAACAAGTGATACCTGGAGAAATGCAAGAATTTGACATTCACAGGCGCTGGAAGCTAAGAGAGATGCAGCAATTAGGCATACAGGCTCTAATTTAGGCTTATAAGGTGCAAGTGGGCCCTCCTAATCCGGCTTGTGCATGCTTGCAGTTAGTATTGATTCATAGATTGAAATGAATCTACCCTGGCCCTTTCAAGGTGAACTGTAATTGTTTCACCTCATATAGATGCTTATTTTACTGGGTTTTATGAGGTCCAATCAAATTGGTTATTAGTTAGGTTCTTGGTTATTTTGGTCTAGGATTGGGATGCCTTTTAACCCTGTTGAGTTTGCCATTCTTTGGCCTGTCAAATGGTATGGCCCAAGTAATAGAAAACAGAAGAAACAATTGCTCAAATATCTCTGTGGGGGGTCTACTTAGACCTTCAACTCATTTGCAGATTGCAGCTAACAGAACTGGAAACATTGCCATCAACATGGCCTCAATTTTTAGTATGCGGTGCTTTGTAGTTAAATCTGATTTGGCTCTGGCGCATTGTTTCAGGTGCTCCAACTTGTTTTTTGTGTGTATGGGTTATGTATAAATTGCTTGTCCAGGTGGGACCACTTCTCGTCTCATCCTTGGATGCTGCAAAGGTGCCTTGAGGTACATACACTGTTCTCTCCTTTCATGGGGCAAAAGACTGTATGATGTTACTTCTTGATGCTGGCTGATGTTGAGAAATAGTGATAATGGCATCAGAAAGACTGGAATTCATTTGGTGACTCCATTTTCTATGCCTGAGCAGAATGGAGTTGTTGCATTCCTTGTGCTTTAGTGGTCAAATCTTATTGTTGTGATTGTTCTCTGTTAAAACAGATGTTGTGGTCTACGTTTTTTTCTGTGTGTCTGTCTTATTTATTCATTTTCTACCTCTTTTCTTTTTTGTGTTCTCTCCTTGTGTTGTTGTTTGTTACTGGCCAGTTTCATGGTGGAGTCTTCCCATTGCTTCCAGACGTGCAACAGAAACTCAGTACGCAGGTTAGTGGTTACACTGGCCTATACCCACTGTAGGGAACTGACGAAGTCAGTGGGGAAGTTGTGATAGAGAAGTCACGACCATACATGTTACTGCTGATGGTCCCTGAACAAGTGAGAGACTCTTCACTGTTGTTGATACTGCAAGCAAGTACCGCTCTTGTGGATTGAACTCCTGGACCTGGATCTTCAATTTGCAGGACTTACATTGTGAGCATACAAAAAGCAAGACTGAAACCTCCTTAAGAGAAGGTTTACAAGCTCCTGTTCCAAAAATGATTTCCAAAATCCAGAATCAAAAAATGAGGAATATTCTTCTCTACTCTTAGTTTTCTCTCCCATTGTTCTGCATGGTGTGTCTCCTCCACAAATAAGTCCTCTGAGATCTTTTTCTGGAAGCTTGATCCTGAAGCTTGGCTGTCAACTGTGCCTCCAACTGTATCTCCCACTGTGTCGAGGTATCCTTCATTCCCTTCTTCGTTTCCCTCAATTGTGCCAATGACTTATCTTTTTGGACTGCAGCAGCCTTCAGATTTGAGATTTGACTAACTAAACCCTTTCCCTCCTGTAAGCTTACAATACCCTTGCCCTGTTGCCACCATCCACAAACCCCATCATCAATAAGTGAAAGTTCATAGCATTGCCAAAGTTGCACATCATCTCAAATTTCAAATGCAGGGCATATCTTCTTGATGTCAACCAATTGATGCTATAGCATAAACAATCTTAAGCAAAGCCCAAATTCTATAAGGCTGATGATTCTGATGCCATTGTCCAAATCTGGAGTTACAATGCAGCACAGCCAGCTGGTTAGAGATGCATGCTGTGGTCGAGGTTGTAGCCAACAATGTGAACTCCTCAATGGTATCATGATTGCAGTCTACATGTCAAGCAAGTAACTCTAATCATCCTTAACAATAAGGGGGCTTCCACCATTGCCAGATTCCTGTGCATCAGACAACAATGTGATGACTATAACTTCAATTTTCTTCTGAGGGTGGTACTACCCAAGTAGGCATAATACAAACTTTTCCTTTTTATGACATGATGTTTGGAATTTGAGCTCCAAGTTTCTACTCCCCTTCTCACTAGCTATTAGTAAGACAACAATTGAATTTCATTATAACTTAGGTTTCTAATGTTAGAGTGAGTTTAGTATTTCAAATTTCAAATTTAGTTAGGGTTACTACTAGGCCTTGTTGCCTTCCTTGAGACCAAATTAGATCCAATATTTGCTTCATTCCCAAAACTTAGATCCTTCTTATATGAAATTTGATTCCTTTCAGGACCAACTTATACCAATGTTGGGTGATTCTCACTTTTTTTTAAAATAATAATTAGGGTCAATTCTTACAAATTTTTAGGTGAACTAACTCAGTTCTTGATTTTTTACTTTTTATTTTTAAAATTTGTATACCCATCCATGGGTTTAAATTTTTTATTAATTAAATAAAATAATGATTTTCAATTACAATGGTTCTCATCAATTAGAGAACAATTGGGTATCAGACCCAATTCTCAATTGAAGTCAAAACCCACAAACTTCAAGAGTCCGAGGAATGTTTCCACCATTAGACCACAACACTACACTTGTGGGAAGTTGAAGATGTTTGTTAGTTATTCATACATAACAATAGTGAACTACTACCATGTATACATTAAATAGCAAATTTCTACAAGACCTTCTTAAAAATATATCTTGTGGTTTAATGGATAAGGATAGTACCTCCTCAAAGGATCATGGAATCAAGCCCCAATTGGGAAGTGTCTTTTAATAATGGCATTGGGTTATAAAGCCTCTAGGTTGAAAACCAAACCTAATCCATAACAATTTTAACCCTTGAGTATTAGAGATAGGATGAAAAATACCATGGGCGTTTCTAAGGTGGTTGATTCCCACATCCAAGTGAATTGGATGGTTATCGCTTAAGGTTTTAACCATTGGGATTCATGTGTAATACATACTAGGTCTTTTTCCATTCTTTCATAATATTAAAATACAACAACACACTTGCTTTCCAATAGAACATCTAATGGACATCATCTAGACATGGCAAAGGGGAATGGGGGCACCCAAATAATCCTATCTTCTATAAACCATTGGCTTTCTTATCCTTCCCTTCAAATTATGACAATGGAAAAATAATCCTTTCTAGGGACCTAGGTGGGCAAATTTCAATAAAGTAATTGTATTGAGTAAAAACAACTTGTCAATACATATGTAAAAATAGGCAAGTTGCTTTTATATAAATACATATGAAAAATATCTCATTCAATTTTGAACTATTACCTATATCCAAAAGAACTCAAATGTCAAAATACTCCAACAGCCATATGACTACTAAATATGAAAATCAAAATAAAAGAGAAAAGCTATTGAATCTAGATCTCAAGGGGATAGGTCTTACAATAGTTATGTAACCTAGATAAGAATTAAATATCTATTGGATCAAACAACAATGATCGATTTCGATTTATTATGAAAAATTTATATTTTTGGGAAGGAATCACCATAATCCTTGGCATGAAGTTTAGTAGTGTAACTTAACTTTAGTAGTGATTGTTTGGAAGTATTTTTTCCATTAATGAACATTAATGGATAGAACAACTTCAACACATATTTGCCCCTAGGTAACACATTTCTTATTTTAAAATATAACCCATTTTTTTCACCTTTATTTCACCATCACACAATATTATAAAGTTGTTAAAATAGTTTAATATCACTATTACAATCCTTGCTTAAATCTAATCTACATACACCCTCACACACTCTTCTATTTACAAATTTCCACATATTCTTCCTTATTCTAAACAACTATTTAAGTAGTTTAAAATCTTAGGGCTATTTTCAACAAGGTTAAAAGACCAAAAGCCCAAGGACCAACTTGAAGCAAATTGAACCTTGAATTGGACCTTTCTTCACATTAAAAAAAACATTTTCTTCTTGAGATACAATGAATGTATCTAAAGGCTTGGGGTCCAATTTGAGGATCTGATATCAAAAATGTGTGATTGCCACATGAGAAGGTTAAATTAACCTTTGGTCTTTTTTTTCTTTTTTCTTTTTCTTTTTTCATGGTTTTTTTATTTTGGCGTTTCAACCTTCCAATTCACCTCCATTCCATGCACTCCTTCTAGCAACCACCTTGTGAAAATACACAAATCTGACCATGTCAACTATAGAATTGGTCACAAATGGGGGAGTTGGTGTGTTCTCAACAATGTTTTCAATCCATAGCATGTCTTCCATTCTCACATAGTTTGAGTAATAAGGATTTTTTATAAAAAAAATGAGCAAAAAACAAAGAAATAACCAACTTTGGACCTTACCTTACAATTTGGTTCTTTAAACCATGAGCTCTCCTTTCTTTAAGTTTTTTTTTTTTTTTTTCCAAACCAAGGCTTTCCCTCCAAAAGAATGCCATGTAAACTAAATCACAATTTGATTTGTCTTGGTACTTGACCCTCATCTAAAGACCTTTGGACCAATTTAAAACTCCTGACCAATAAGAATGTTTAATTTCATTGGACCTTGCTTTTTGGACCCTTGTCTAAAATGACTTTTATATACCATTTACAAAAGTGACAATCAAAGTCATTTTAAACATTTAGAAATCTTCCAAAATCAACCAAGATCCTACTTTAGTGGTTAACCTCTAATCACTTAATTCAATTTAACTTATATTTTTAATGGAAGCAAATCAATTACAACATGTTCAAAAATAGTGGAAATAGTGATTTTTCAACCACTTGTACCTACTATCAATAACTTTGAATTATTGAATTGCTATAATAAATAATAAAGACTAGTTCTCAAGTTTTGATCCAATAATCCAACCTTTAACATGCAAAACCTCTAAATCTTATCTTCCAAACCCCACTTTTAGTGACAACTAACTTGCCATATAGTTCTTTTGGAGCATTCGTTAAATCTAGTTAAAGTCACCTCCTATAATAATGAAAATAATAGCTAATTTGGTAGGTTGTCCTATTAGATTAATTAGAAGATTAATTTTCCCTCTAACAATGTAGCACATATATTTGCATGGAATATATGCATAGAATGACAAGGCAATTGATGTGGTGCGTAAGGTGAAAATCACATGATATCACATGTGATGGTAGTTGATGCAATGTTTGATGTGGGACTTGACATGCCACCTCTTTCACATATTGTAGCAACAATGTTCTTCCAAAGGAAGTTACTTCCATTTTTTCCCAAATGGCATAAAAAAAAATTCATATTTTATTATTTCATAAGCCTACCACAAAATAGTCCTTGATGTCAATCCAAGAAAACTTGGTGCAAACAATGTGGGTGTAGGAAAAAAGGCCCCTCTTTTTCACTTAGTATGGCAAAAAGAGTAAAATAACTTTGTATTAAAAAAATGTATTGTTGTTAAGATTATAAGATGGTGGTGGTGGTGATGGTGGTGGTGTACATGCATTCCCATAATGTAACACATATTCATGGCTAAACTTTTGTTGGAGTAAGATGATGATGACCATGAAGAATTTTGCAAGGTTAATCCAAACTTGATTTGCAAGCACGCCCTTCATGTACATAATAAAAAACTATGTAAGTCATGGTATAGATTTCATGATCAATGATATTCAAACTTTTTGATATAAGCTAATGTTGCAACTTTTGTACAATGGTTTTTCAACATCTATTTTGGCAAAATACCTTGTCATATTTTGCAAAGTTTCACCATTTCAAACAATGAGAGATTTTCATTATGTATATTAGTGTGCCAATTCATTGTTTTTGCAATTTCTTGACAACCATGAAAGGAATATGAGAATTCACTAGTTTTGTATTACAAAAAATGATACTTACATACTTATGAAATCCAACCATTTGAGAGATTGTCCAAAAAACATTTTGTTGAATGGTGCACTGTTTATGATTAAAACATTACCTACCCACGTCGTGTTTTATTTTTTGCATCCCCATGCAAATAGATTGCCACCAATACTACAAATCTTGGAATTGTTGTTATTGTTGTCGTCCCTTGATAATGAGGAAAATATCAACCCACTTGAAAATACCAACCTCCTTGAGGTGTGTACAATGTTCAAAAAGCAAAAATGCTAATTTTCAATGCTACCAAGGAAGACCTTGAATTGTTGGGAGGAATATCTCTAGTTGGGTGCATAACACATGATTTTCTTTCTCATTCTTGTGGGAGCAAACCATTTGAATATTTTCTTGTGCACCCACAAGAGGTTATTGAATCACAACCAACCAAGGCATCAATCTTCCATTTGGTCAAAACTCCCAACTCATCATCATCATCATTCCAAGCCATGGAAATCACACCACTCTCACAATCTTTCCTAAATGACAAACTTCATTTGTAAAATCAATATTACACCATCTTCGTAGTTTCATCTCTAACCGAACTTTAACATGAAACTTAGTTTTGTCACAAATCAAATGCAATTTGGATTGGCATGATAATCAATTTGTCACAAATCAAGTACATTTGGTGCAAGAGTTATTGAATATTGAATCATTTTGTCATTGAAAATCAATAAAATTAAAACCAAAAATGTCATGACAATTAGGGCACATTTTTGGTACTACTAGAAAATAATGGTATTTTTTTAAAAATGTTGTGTCATTGGATAACATCTCAAGAAAAATTTATCATTTAATGATAACATGTTTTTAGAACTTATCTAATTAGTAAAAAAGTCAAAATGAATTATTAAAAACCAATGGGATTACTTAATAAAAGAACTGCAAGTCTTTTTGTAGCCCTTTTCATTTTTCCATATATAAATTTTTTTGAATGAAACCTTTTGCAACTTGTTAAAAAAAAACATATAGTTGCTCCAATATACCATATGTTTTGTACTAGTCATTGTTGAATAAATATAAAACTTTCAAAGTGTGAATTTTACCAAATTTTGTGTGTCATCTAGAGCAATTATCATAATTTCAAATCATATCAAAATATGCTAACTATTTTAGGATTTCATTTCTTATATCATAAGCTCCAACTTTGTTTCTATGTCATCTACATTACACCTCATTTACATGTGGTAAAGGACTTTTGAAATTCTAAAATTTGGAAACACAATTTTAAAATTTTAAAAATTCAAATTTCATAACTCTTGAGTTGTGAGTGTTTTTAGAAGGTGAGTAAATAGGCTATTATCATTTCAATATGTTTACCATCAAACTTCGTTATCAAAAAAATTATTTATTTTTAGTATTTTGAAAAAATGACTATTTATGACACAATTGTTGTTTAAGGTCAAAAGTTTTTTACCAAAACCAAAACCTATTATTAAATTAACTAATTTTTAATTTGAATTTCTTAATATTCGTATTAGTCATTTAGCACAATTTGAGATGATTATCATAATTTTAAAATGTCAAAAAAAAACATATTTATTATAGTTTAAAATTTTCAAAGTTTTTCAACATCTTTTTTTATTTGAAAAAAACTTGTTTTAACCCAAAAATTAATTAATGGAAAAAAAACCTGAATCTCCAATTAGGGTTTAAATCTTCAAGTTCAAAAAATTATTTGAAGTCTCCAAAGTCCAAAAATTAATGAAAAGATTAATTTCAAGTCTCCAAGTGCTCAAATCTAACCAAAATGGAGGTTTCCCTTGAAGGGGTGGTGTGTGGAGTGACTTATATACATTAAGTACACATTAAGTACACTGATGGCTTAGGGTACACTAATGGTTTCAGGCGCTTCCTACCAAATGTTTTTTTTCACTAGCCAAATTTCGCCAAAAACTGAAACCAAAAACTCAAATTTAAAAATTTTAAAAAAAAGTGGTTTTGGAGGTTTTTAGTCACAAAGAAGTAAGGGGAAAAAAAAAGGAAAAAAAAGGAAAAAATGTCAGATCTGTATACTTGGTTTTCGTTGTGTAGCCAAAAACATAGAAGGATAATTAAAAATTTATACTATTTTTTATTTATAGCCAGATTTGGCTAAATCTTCTTATGGATGATCACCACTTTTTCTACATGTTCCTATGGATGATCAGCAATTTGACCACAAACAAAGATTCTAAAAACACACGCCTACCAAAGCACTATTCTATTGGAAACTCTTCATCCACAAACTGAGTCAGTCATATACCAACACGTCAGTAACTCATTATCCTTTGAACCCTCAAACTGCCCCCCTCACACTACCCTAGGTACATTCACCTTTGTAAGAGCATCTCCAATGGTGCTCAGTAGATGATCGATGCTGCACAGTAAAATTGGATGAACAAAAGTCAAAACATGCCCGTTTTTTGGCCCCCGAAATAGTTTGGGCTCAGTATAATAAGCAGAGTTTGCGGTGGTGGTGGCTGCTGCTGCTGCTGAAAGGCATACCAACATTGTGCACCTGCTAAATAAAATAAAATAATAATAAATATGATGATCTGAGTGAGTGAGTGCTGCTCAGTGTTTCTGATTGGCCCATCGTAATGATTCGTCCAGGTGGTTTGCTATTAGTAGTCCCTTCCCCACCGATTAGGAATTAGGATGAATTTTGGGGTTTTTTTTACATTTTTTTAGTTTCTACCATGGATGGTTCACCCAAGGTGGTTAAGTAGGTAGGAAAATGTAAGTGATTAGTTTATATGTAGAGTAGGTAAGTAGGTAAGGCAGTTGGTAGCTCTACTAGGTAGGTAGGTAGATGCGTGTGATAATAAGGTTGGTATAAATTAAGGTAACCCACCATGGTTAGAGATGGGACAGTTTTTGAAGAGTTTGGAACCAATGGGAGGCAAACCAAATTTGTTGGGTTAAATGTTTTACAAGTGCAGTCTGGATAACGGGTTTCTACCCGGGTAATTCCCCACCGTTGATTCAAATCCTACTGGTGCTTTGTGCTTGCTCCCCACCATCGATTCAACACACTACTACTGTCCCCTACTATTTGAACGGCCAAAAAAGTAAAAGTGAAATTTGAAAAGTGGATTTATTTACCCACTCCGGTAAAAGTTAGATTACAAACACGTGGTACTTAGAGAGTACGGTTACATTTACACACACGTGCAGGAGAATTTCATTCATCCAAATGAGCAATTTTTTCGTTTCCCCCTCTGAAGTCTTCATTAAAGCTCCTCCCTCGTCTTCATCGAAGCGGATTTGTCATCCAGGTAGGTACGTAATGGTGTTATTAATGGTGGAAAGTACGTGGGAGGGGGTTGGGGGGGTTTTAGATCTTGTCAGAGATATAACACCCAGGTAGTAGGCGTAAAAGGCGCTCATCTCATCCACTCGTCGGCTATAATCGACGGTGCAGATCCCACCGTTTTTCAAACGCACAGACAACTCTAGCGGCCGTAACAGCCTTCGCAACGGCTCCTTGTCTGCCCCCCCCCCCCGCGCGCGCGCGCGCTCTCGCGAGCGCTCGCGTCCTCAGTTGCTGCCAATTTCTCGACTCCATTTTGCTGATGAAGACTTTGCTTCTTGTTCTTGTTGTTGTGGCTCCATTGCTTCACTTCTCTGGTCAGCTCTCAAGGTTGTTAAGCTTTCTTCTTTGGATAGCAAAATTGGTAGCTTCTTGAGTTCTTCTTTTCCTACTCTTGTCGCTTGTTTCTGTCGTCTACTTGAGGTGGCGCGCGTCTTGCACAGTCTGTGCTTTCTTTGCAACAGAGTGTCGCGTTTGTTTCTTGTGTGTGTGTGTGTGTGTGTGTGTGTTTTTTGCTCTGCTTCATTTGTTGTTGCAGTGTCGGTTTTTTTTTGTTTTTTTGTTTTTTTTTGGGTTGGTATTTCGATTATTGTTATCCTTGTCGCGAACATTGCTGCTTCATTGTGATCACCACGTCTGTTTTGCAGAGCGTCATTTGTGTTGTGTTTTGTGTGTGTATGTTCAAGTGGTGTTGTAGTGTCGACGGTTGTGTGTGTCGTGATCTTTGTGGGAGTGGCGACAAGGCACTGGAGAGCATTGAGCTGAATGTCGGAGCCTGCTTGCTTGTGGCGTGCTGCAGAATCTGTGTTTTTCCCTTCTGTTGTTGAGTCTAGTGTTTGAAGCATGTCGTTTGCGGGTAGTAACGGGAGCAGATCCAGAAGTGCAAGCAGGTCGCCGTATCACGAGAGAGCCAAGGCGTCGTCGTCGTCGTCCAGATCGCCGGGTCCTCCTCCCAAGTCTCAAAATTTCTTCATCAGCGTGCAACCAAGAGCGATGCGGCCTGAGACTGCTGCTGCTGTTCCCCGCAATCTGTTATACAGCAACCAGTCGCCCGCCAGAAGTCCCAGCAAAGGTGCACAGCTCCCCGCTCTTCCCCTTCTTCTTCCTTGTTGGTCCAGGTCCTCGTCTCCCCAACCTGAAGGAACTTTTCCAAAGCTTCCATGCTGCTTTCAAGCCTCCTTATCTTCTTCGTGCATAACTTCCTTCGTAACAACAGAGTCTTATGCATTTTGCAGCAAAGCTGGATGTGAAGGAACCAAGCACTCCAACAAAGAACTTCGAAGTCCATCAAGAGAATGTGTGTTTTGTTGCACACCATGATCATAATACCAAGGACTACTGTGATGCTCTGCCACCATCTCGAAAAGCCAGAATTGCAACTCCTATCAAGACACCAAAACCTTGTACAGGAGCTGCTGTTGCAGCTGCTGCTACTTCTTCTTCATTCAGTCCCTCTAGACCTTACTGTGGTTCACCAAAGTACCAAAAGGTGCTGGTGGAGAGACCAGCACTCTACTACAACAATGCACAACAAGCAGGAGGAACTCCCAATTCTGCTGCGACAACAACAGAAGCAGCAGTTGGCTTGAGGAAGACAACGAGAGTGCAGCCTGGGAAGATAGAGGTGACCATTTCTCAGCTGCAGAATCGCATCAAGAAGTTCATGCAACAAGATGAGAACCTTCTTCCACTACCTAAATCTTCCCCTACTGCTGAAAAAGTCTCATGGAATTCCACCACCAAGGTTTCAATCAGAAGCAGTGATGATGATGGTGATGATGAAAAGTCTTCATCGAATGTGCATCGTCATCCTCAAAAGACTTTTCTTTCTCCTTTGCCTCACTCTCTGAAGGTCCACAAAGGTGGTATTGCATTTACAGCTGGGGTTGAGGAACAACCACCACCTGCAGCACAACAACAAAAGCTCTTATCTCCTCGACCTGATTTCCCTCTTGGAAAGCAGCGATCTCGGCGGCGTTGTCTGGACCAGAACCCAGATTTCTTTGCAACTGGAGATGCATCTGGGAGGAGCTCTGTATCAGAAACTATTGGTTTGCCAAAAGCTGACTCCATGTTGATTTCTAAGCTCAGTAGAGCTGCGGATGCTACAAGGGTGGATAATAGTAACTCTGAGACTGCTGCTGAGATGGTTCTTCCATTCTTGAATCAAGATGCACTTGCTGCAGCAACAATGAGCTGCACCAATGTAGCTGAGATGGAGGTTAAGGAACCTACTACCACCTTGGGCTCTGGATGCTTGTCCCAGTGTACTGCAAGGGTGAACAGTACTTCTATGACTGCTGAGAAAATTCCACCTCTGGATCAAGGTAGCCTTGTTGAACAGTTGAACACTAGCAATGTGGTGCATAGTAGCTCTGAGATTGCTGAGAATGCTCCATTTGTAGTACACCAAGATGGCCTTGTTGCAAAGATGAGCAGTAACAATGTGGTGGTACATTCAAACGAGGTCAAGGAAGAAGTCTCTTCCATGCACTCAACACAAAAGGCTTGCACCATAACTGACGTGCTCGCATGTGGAGAAGGAGAGGCAGTGGTGACCCAGGCAGCCACTGTGCAAACCATGGGATCAAATTGTCCAGTAGAGCTTCTTGGTATTGATGAGGAGGAGGAGGATGAGATTGATGTTCATGAGCATTCTTCACGTGCAAGGTTTCTGATGGGGATGGTCTTTGGCATTTTGCTTGCGGGATTGGTGTTTGGTGTACTTTTGGCATCCGGGAGCCAAGGGCATCTTCTACCACAAAAATGGCATGTCAACAACCCTTTGGAATCATCATGGCAGAAATCCTCCATCAGGAAATCTGTCTCGGAGATGTCAAAAAGCATCAAGGGCCTCTGGGAGGATTGTGGTAGTACTACTACTCAGCACCCGATCGTAGATCTGATCTCACTTTGTGAAGGCTATGGTCGTGCAAAGACACAAGTCTATTTGCTTGTTCGACAGATACAATATGAGCACTTCAAAGACTTTGCAGCTGCTTATGTGGGTGGCTACCCTTCTTTAAGCTTGAGTGTGACAACAGGTGATCATCAGAACCTTGATGAGACTACAAGTTCTGGTGGTTTTTGGAATCACCATCTCACCAGCATTCTCCATCACTTCAGAACAGTTGGTCTTCAATTAGCTATGAAAGTTTCTCAGATGGCCAGCAACATCACCTTGGACAGCGTAATGTCTTGGGTTTTGTGGAAGCCCAAGTTGGAAGTAACATCAACAGATACCATATCAAATGCTGGAGGAGAGTCTAGAGAGCTGGGTGTGAAGTACTCAGTGCCATCATTGGTAATGGTAAGAAGCTTCTGCTCAAAAATTATGCACAAGTAACTTTCATGATACTGCTTCAGCAATGTATCTAAGGTACTGTCTGTTTCATGCAAATGGTACTGAAACATCAGAACAATAATGTTATCAATTAAATGAGTAGGCAGCTACAGAACATGAGTGACCAGGCAATTTGTTTGTGGGTGCAGGTGGGTGAGACTTCCTCAAATTTGCAGGAAGCAGCAGCAGCACTAGACATGCCCAGCAATGTGGTGGCTAACAATGAGGATGACACCAGCTTGCTGCATGCCTTGCTTGAGGCAGAAGAAGCCCATAGCCAAGTAACCATTGATGCCAGTCTCCCACCTACAAGATCAGTAGTATTAAAGGAGGATAATTGTAAAGCCACTGTCAGTGTAGATATGGCAGGGCATCTGAAGACTGAATTCTCTACACAGACAGGAGGAATCCAGACTGATCTGTCTCCAAAAGCAAGAGAAATAATGTGTTCTGATGCCAGCAGCAGTGAGCAAATTGATTCACTGGGACTTACCTCATTTGTGGGTGAGGACATCACCATCATCAGAGATGACCATGCTGATGGGATTCTGATTCAAGAATTGCTTGATGAGGGAATTGATGTTGCAGACACTGCTACATCTCAGGTTCTGCATCATGAGTCAGCAGCTGAAGGAAGTCTGGTTCAGGAGGTGCCTTCTTATGTCATTGTTGCCATGGGATCATTTGTTGTGACTACAGTAGCTGTGGCTATATCCTTTGCATTGAAATGGCACAGGACTTCAGCACATGGCAAGGAAGAGATGAAAATGTCAGTCAAGGAAGACAAGGCTTCTTTACCTGCAGCAAGCACAGCAGAGCTGCCACCTCCAATACCCACAGTAACATGGACCACAATGGCTCCTGTGTATCATAATCTTCCAACAGACAAGCCAAACACAGGTGCAATCTCATCACCAGCTTACAAGGTCATGGCACCAGGCAAGTTCGGGCTTCAGGAGTTTTCTACAGTCTACAACAGGGATGCAAGACCTGCACTGAGCACCCCTACCAGACTTGATAGACCAGCATCCCTCATGTTAGAGAAGCCAACAGTGAGTGCGCCTACAGGATTCAATACAAAACTGGGTTACATTTCTGAGAGGCCAACCATTCGAACTCCCTTGAGAACCTACACACCAACTGCACCATACATGCCTTCTGAATCCAGTATGTCATCAACAGGGAGTGCAAGTGGGAGTGGGAATGGGAGTGAGATCTCATCATCAAATCAGAGTGGAACTGGAAGTGACACCAACTCTGTCATAGAAAGTCAGCTATCTATGCTGCTGGATGGGTCCCAGCAACTTGGCAGTTTCACAACCTATGAACCTGTTGCAATCACCGAGGTATGTATCTCTATGAAAGTACAGAGTAGAAAGAGCTCTATTATGCCCATTGAATTTGCCTGTAGAAAAGCCGTAGTTTGATGCAACACCAACTTGTGTTTGCTTTCTTCACAAAAAGGGGAAGATCTGATGTGCATATGGGACACTGGCTGTTGTTGCTGTTTGCAGGGTCCTGGAGTTGAGCAGATCAAGATAACACCTGTTAGAAGGTCAAGCCGCATCCGTAGCCAAGTGTCTTCTCCTGCACCCTTTGCATAGTTACTTGAAAACTGTTCTCCCAGTCATGCCAAACTTCACTGAAAGGCTCAGTCAAAAGCAAATACTAATGAGCCTCTCTAGTGGACAGCTGGCTCATCAGCTGCGCAATGAGAAGATGTTAGAGATTCTCAGCTCTTTGATCAAAGAACTGAGTGGGTAGTGAGAGGAGATGTTGCCAGGAAGGTCAAGATATGGTGGGAAGTGTTTTGCAACACTTCCATCCTGCCAGTCAATCTTGTAAACTAGCAGACAGTTTGCTGAATGAATGTAAAGCCATGTTCTGGTTTGCGTGCATGCTCTTGAGCCCAAAGTGCTTTGAGGCACAATTTCAGTCATTTCTATACTGTAATGCAAACGGACTTGTTTTCAAATGGGTAACTGCATCATCCCATCTCAGAGATCCAGGTGGTTGGGATTTATGAGAACTTGCTTGAGATTCTTGAAATTTCCAGAGAATGGAATCTTGCTTCATCATAAGCCTCTTCAGCTTTACTGCTGTTATCCTATCTGTCTACTCCATAAGACATAGTGAGAACCCCCAAGGAGTGTGAACTGGTCAGAGAGCTTGACTTGAATTGATCAATCCCTGCACTACTAGCCTGCACTTGGAATGACAATTTCATACTGCAATTTGATTGTGAAGGCAAATTTAAGATCCAAATTTACAACTTACTGAGGTTGTGACAAAGGGAGAGAATCCTCTTCTGCCAGTTCTTTGAAGGGTTTTAGGGCAGGGTTTCTTCTTTCAGTTTTGTGATGTAGCCAGCCACATTGGTGATTGTCCACAAGAGGAATTAGCCATATCTTCCTCATTTTTAGTCCATTTTGAATGAATTTAAAACCTGATGAATGCACCAACTAGTGCTTTCTAAAATTTCTTTGTAGTCTAGAGGCAAAGATGCAACAACGATCAATGATCTTAAGCTCAAAATGTTAATCTGTTTTAAGTCACCCATCATCAAAGATTGAACTCCTTTACACCAAACACCCCATATCTTGCCCATTACAGAATTGAGAGATATTTACGGCATTGGAAGGGCTAAAAATGTCCTCTGAGCTTCAGAATCAAAGGAACCATGTGTGAGGATTCAACCCCAATTGCACTCGTAAGTGTTGGGTACCATTAGTGATGTCAAGTTTTCCAATTAAGTATGAATTGAGTCCTTGAAAGCTATTGTTTCCTTTAGAAGGTGGGTGCTTTCGAACTTTCAATAACAAATGTTATGGTGTTCACCAAGTTGCTAAATATTGTCACAAAAACAAACATTGGAGCCCATGGTGTGAATTAGTTGAAATCAAAGGTTCAAATAATAAAATGATTAATTTTAATTATTTAAGTTTTCTATCAAATGAGATATTATAATCCTTTTGTGGTGGATGTTTTTGGCACGTATTGTAACAATTGGTTCCAATATTGAATTGCAACAAAACACAAGGGCATGCCCAATAGTTCTACACTTATCAAAAATCACAACTAAACACTGAAAAAACAAGTGTATGTACATGGAGATTATATACATTTGTGGAAGGCGCAATAATATTGTTATTTGTCAATTTGGTAATTGAATGGAGATTTGTCGACATATATACATGCAAAAATCTAATATTTTGTTAGATTTGTTTGCCAAGCAACTACATATTCATGACACATGTGTGTTAGTTTGATGGAGTTTTGTACTCGAATTTAATTCTCAAAACATCTAGATGAACATTAATTTGTAGTTGATTTATCTAAATTTGATAGTGTTTACCAACAAATCATTCACACTAAACATGATTGAAATATCTAGAAGTTAATAAGGACTACGTTTGTTGTGGAATTGTGCCCCCTTTACGATGACTTCATATAGTGAGTCAACAACCATCCAATATTCATTCCTAAATTTGGTCTAACTCAAATCCAAGAATCATGTCTAAATAGGTGGGAAGTTGTCCATAAATTCCAAGACTTTGGGTGCTTGTTGCCCCCCCCCCCCTATTATGATATACAGTAGCCTCCCGCCTAAGTACGCAACTTGAACCTGGGAGGATTGTGCGTACTTAGCCGGTAGGTGCGCACTTTAGATGAATCACTTAGTCTGTCTGTCTGACACACAGGGCGTTCCGACCCGTTAACGGTCTCTGCGATGCCGATTCTGCAACCCCCCAGAAATGAACTGCAGAGACCGATTCTGCTACGTATTTGCTTCTTTTTTTATTTTATTTTTTGGATTTGTTTTTTCGGATTTTTCTCCCCTTCTCTTAAATTAACAAAAATGAAGAAACAAAATAAATAATAAATAATAAGAAATCGGCAGAAAAATCTAAGGCTACGTGTTTGCTTTTTTTTTTATCCTTTTTTTTTTGGATTTGTTTTTTTGAATTTTTCTCCCCTTCTCTTAAATTTAAAAAAATGAAGAAACAAAATAAAAAATAAAAAATAAAAAATCGGCAGAAAAATCTAAGGCTACGTGTTTGCTTCTTTTTTTATCTTTTTTTTTTTGGATTTTTTTTTT
>Ga0116227_10000624_pt1 | contig 71048 bp, 51 predicted proteins | sample S1TSphgellanicum_FD_89693 | JGI IMG/M metagenome (GOLD analysis project Ga0116227, IMG submission 89693) | Host-associated microbial communities from peat moss isolated from Minnesota, USA - S1T2_Fb - Sphagnum magellanicum MG | ecosystem: Host-associated > Plants > Peat moss > Unclassified... | reverse complement strand
ATGCACACTCATCACCCTATGAAGTCGCTAAAAGCCCTTAATAACCTCACCCCATTCAAATAACCCTGATGTAACTGTTAAAAACTGAGACTACCGCACATGGTTGTGTCGGTATGGCTCACAAACACCAAGTCCTTAACCATTGGACCATTATTTGAATAAATGATATTCTTTGTCACCATATATTATTATCCACATTGTTTTCTAACTTATTTAAATGTTTACCGTAATTATCTTACATACCTATGTGCCCTAACTACCCTAACTTACCTAGTACTACATATTTATCCACCTTATTTACCATGCCATTCTTACATACTTATCTAACTACTAGGCTACCCAAGGTTAGGTATTAGATTATTATAGGCTACCCCTAGGTTATTGTAGGTTACTTTAGGCTACCTTGCACCATTAGTAGGTTATTATATGCTACTATTAAACTAGTCTAGGCTATCTTAAGGTACCATAAGCTATTACTAAACAAGTCTATGCTACCTTAGGCTAATTTAAGCTACCTTAAGGTATCATAGGCTATTAGATTAGGTTAATTTAAGTATTCAAGGCTACTTTAAGCCACTAATAGGTTAAACTATTATACCCTAGGCTAGTCTAAGTTATTTGATTGTACCATAAGTTAGTTTAGGTTACTAGTAGGTAATTATAGGATTCTATTGGGTCAATTTACTTACAACCTACCTACCTATACCTACATACTTATTTCCTACCTACCTACATCCCCAATGCCAATTGATCCATTTAATTAAAAGATATCCTAATTCTAACACTCAATATCCCCCCCCTCAAAAATACATTCAACCCATTCTATATGTTCCAAAACATTTTTGTAAGAATTTGCTAAAGCCAAAATCAATTGCGCCTTTGAAAAACACATTAAGATTCAAATCATGAAGCCAAATTTTTTTTCATCAAAACTTTCCATATGGGAAATGACCATCATCCTATGTGCATACTACCAATGTATGTTCCAAAATAGCTTTTGAAATAGTATGCCAATCATAACATCAATTACACTTTTGGATCACTTAAGTTAAATGCCACAAACCGACCATAAATTCAATCAAAGTTGTCCTTACCATCCATGAACACAAACCATTAGGGTTTAATGCTCAGGGTTAATCAATTTTTGCTGAAAAATACCTCCAAAATAATCTAATACAAATACAAACATTAGGGAACTCCTTGAAATCATAGTGTCACAAACCCAACATAAATTGATAATAAAGTGGCCTTGACTATTTCACAACCACACTATGTGATTTCCGACCATGACTTTCTTTTTCTCTACTTGTGTGCATTTTCACTTGGAACCAAAACACTCACCACACAAACAATGTTTTGCAACAACAAGTCAACATTGCCACCATGCATTTTGATTAGCATTGGTTCCCATCCATGTTGCAACTTTTGAATCACAAAAACCCAAGTTGTTAGTATAAGTTTTGGAGTTTTGCCATGAAAAACAAACTTTGTAATCAATTGCATTCATCTAAGTTTTTAAATATTAGATAAACAACTTTAAACTTACAATGCATGTTTTTTTTGTGTTGGCACACCATGATGACATTTAGATGACATTTCAACTTTTGTTTAGGTATTAAGAGGTGCTTTTACTTTGCAAGAAAATTAGGAGTAGCCCTACTTTTTCAATTTGCCCAAATTTCTTCCATGCAATTGTTAAGCCTTGATCCACTTAGGCCCACACATGTTGCACCATTATCCATTAGCAAACAACAATGCCATCCCAAATACTAAACATTCAATCCAAATTTGTAAGAGCTCAAATATGATAAATGGATATTGAACCAATTTGCTCATCTTGTTTTCAAAAATTTGTCAACAATCACTTGCATGTGTTTAAGACTCAAACTTGGTGGCATTTGTTCAAATTGCTTTTGTAAGTGTTCATTCACCTACTCCAATAACTCCATAGGTTAACAATCAATGGGTTTAGTCAAAATTCACTGATTTTTGTAGTACGGTGCTTCAATGTAGCAAGCCATTGATTTTGATTGGGATTAATGGAATACGTTTAAAATTGATTGTAATCAAGGACTTTTTTTGAGTTTTCCCCAATTGCAACAAGTTCCCCAATTGCAACAAGTTTTATTTTCATTCTTTTTGCAAAAGTTTGATTTTGCCTATGCACTACATTAGCTACAAGGCATTTGATATTGACATGTAATCACTATAAGAAAATGTGACTTTTTCAACTAGAAAAATCAATAAAAAAACCATTTTTTTGGTCCTTTCAACCCCTTATCCAACTTGACCAAAATGCCATTTTGGACAAATCAACTTATACCCAATCATTTTGCTTGGGATTTTTTTATTGGTCAAATCAAATAAAAAATTTGGGTAATGATTAGAAATTCCATAATCTAAATTTATTATTATTTTTTAAAATAATAAATTCATTTACCTACCTACCTACTTAATCTAAAATTAATGCTAATAATAGTTTTAAAATAAAAAAAAATTAAATACCTACCCTACCTTACCTAGGCTAGGTGGCTTAAGCTAATCACCTAACTTAACCTAGGCGGCCTAGGCTAGGCTTGGTGACCTAGCAACCTTGGCAATTTAGATGAAGAAAGGTAGCCAAGGTAGCTTAAGATGCAAGTGTGAAGACTTGAACTCTACACCTTCACTTTGATGAATCAATTCCTTGCCATTGCACCACCACCTTATAACATGAACATTTGTGTCAACATATTGTAATGAACAAATATTACATCAACATATTGTAACAAACTTCAATGATTTTTTTGGTCAACATATCGCATTAATGAACTTCAATTTTTTTGCATTACTTACCTAGGTAGGTATATTATAAGTAAATTATCCTAGGTAGGTAGGAAATATTTACTAGGTACATGTAAATGGGTGAAGGCACACTACATTGTAGACAATTTTAGGGAAAATTGGGACTACATGTATTATAAAAAATAGTAACATGTAAGATTTCACTCACTTTGCATTTTTTTTGAGATCACATGTAGTTAATTTAAGCTTCAAACATAAAATAAATTATTAAACCTATCAATATGCAATTGATTGGTAGTTGTATCATTCTCTAAAAACACACCAATAATTTCATAAACATTGATTGAGAACCCCTATTTTACAACAAATTACCATTTTTTATTAATTTTGAAAATTCATTTTTATTATTTAAAATGGTAAAAAAAACACTTAACCATCTACATCTTCAATGAAAAAACATTTTACAACTTTAAAAGATCAAAAATTTCATCATTATAACATCATAATGTACTAACAAATGTTTTTAAAACATTTGATATGAACTTCACAACTTGAAAAGAAATTGAGAATTTTAGAAAATAAGATTTTTCTTCATGGTTATCTTTTTACATGTGCAAAATTTCATGGATAAACTACCACTAAATCTAGTCCTTCATAGTCCTTTTGTACAATTGCAACATTGTAATAGGGTTGTTGCAAAGTGAAAATGTACTCCAATTATTAATTGATTTGTTTGTATCTATTCCAATTTCATGATACAATGATATATTGGATGTAAACCACCATTAATTGAAAATTTTATTTACAAATTTTTTTCCAAACATCCACCATGATATATCAAAATTCCACAAGTATCAAAAAGTGTCAAACTATGATAGTTTTTTGTTTACACCATAATGTGCTTTCACCCAAATACATAGACCATGTACTTGGGTACCTAAGTTAGTAGGTAGCTTGTTGTACAATATATGTAGGTATTTACATGTACCCCTAATAATTATTACTTAGACCTAGTATGTGTACCTATGAATTAGTTATAAGTACGTAGGCCTATGTAAAATAGGCATACCTATGGCCTAGCCCTAATAAATGGTAGACTATGAAATAGACCTAAATAAATACGTACCTATGTTAGCCTAAGTACATTAAGTTATAAATATACCTAGGTTAAAATAATAGTTAGGTTACTAATACTTAACTAATTAAATTAGTACATACATAAAGGCTACTAATTTTAAGCTTTAGGTTATACATACCCATGTTAATAACCTAGTCACAAGCCTAGGGTAGGTATATTATCTTAGGTAGCCTAGGTACCAACTTACTTAATTAAATATTAGTAGCCTAAAACATACTAGTTTAACTAGGTAGTAGTAGGCTAGGCATTAGCTAATTGGTACTATTTTGATTAAGACAACATGTGTCATTTAATTTTGCTCTTGTCTTCTTTAACTAAAGGTGTTAAAAATTTTTAAATGTAGTAGTGTAATAGCCAAATTAATATGGCCAATTTGAGTAAGTGTCAAATTAGTATGACCGATTTGATTGAACCTTGGCCATTTTGATGAAACATTTTTTTGTTTGTCCTTTTTGACTAAATGTATAGATTAACACTTGGTCAAAAAGGTCATTGAGTCAAATATACTAGTCAAAAGTAACAAGTGTCTTTCATGCCCTAAGCTTCTAGTCAAAATGAACATCTCTTCTAGTGTAAAATGACACACTAGTCAAGTTGAACCTTTTAATAAATCACATTTTCTTGAATACATAAGATACATTGCCTTTAACTTGGCTACTAAATAATGGACCAAAATTATGGTCTTCAACACTATAACCATTGGATCTTACATCATAAAAGTTCTTAGGATATAACTCTTCCTCACCTTTAGAAAATAAATTAAAGGTTCATCTATTGTTCTATACACCATCATATATTTGGCCACTTAAATTGAAAGTTGGCTACTATTGTACATTGTGATACATTTGTAATCAAAGTCATATTGGCCATTGTTGCATACCATGATATATTGATGGATGTCATTCTATTGGATCTTCTTCTACATTGCAATACATTGTTGGATGTGGTATTTGTGGCTACTATTGCTTTACAACAAGCCTCTTTAAAAATGTCATTTGCCATAATTAAAGTATTTGACTTATTTATGGAAAATATGAAATTTTATTTAAGGCATGTTTTTATCTTACATTGTTTCATAGATTAGTCAATACTTAGTCTTGTAACAACCTATCATAATTGCAATAATTTATCATGTTGCTTCACTTGCATTATCCTTTCAAGGGATAGATCCATCAACAATTGTCAATACTCATATTTCTCTCCCACCCTAAAATAGAAAATCAGATTCCACTATAGGTGTGTTTGCAAAAATGGAAGCAAGCCCACTACAAAACTCAATTAGAAGTTGAACTACCTAGACACAAATGCCTAACCTTCCTTGAAAGATGTGCAATGATCACATTCATCAAATGATTTTTGAGAGCAAGCTCTTTGTTGTATGCATCACAAAGATTCATGTGAAAGGTCTCAATGTCAATGATTAACTGAACATCCCAAAACATCAACAACTTGGGGTAGTATTTGATGACAATGGTAGCGAATTCACAACCACACAAATGGATCAAATGGTGTAGCAAAATAGGAGGAAGGAATTTAATGGCAATGTTGGCACTATTGCATTTTGCTTGAATATTTAACATCATGTCCAACACATGAACAATGAAATCACCAATGCTTTACATGACTGTAAAATGATTAAGTTCAAAGATAGCAGCAAGAGATTCTATCACAAATGAACCATGATCATTCAAAAAGCCAATAACATGTCATGAATCAAAGACCAACACCCACATATGTAATTTGTGGCAAGATCTTAAACATCAAGAGCTAGTACTTCAGTTACTTCGAATTTGGTGAACAAACGAATGACCAAATTCTTCAAATTTTCAGCCTATTGAGAGATAATAAGATCCTTAGGTTGCAATTTGATAAATGATACATTAACTTCGATAGTGATATTATTGATTGCAAAGGTGATGATCTCAAACCAATTAATAGGCTTGACTTGATGTTTGCTCCTTCTAACAAAAAAAATTGTTCAAATGGATATGTTTTTGCAAAAATCAAGATGTCAATGAACTCATTGCAACCCAACATGTTGTGTTGTTTGGGCATGTGAATTGCATCTAAATGATCAAATTTTATTGTTGGCAAAGACTCACACTCAAACCATTGATATGGGAAACGTATTCACCACCCATCAAAAGCTTGAATGTAGCCTTCATCACAAGATCCCCTTGGTGAAGATTTGAATGACAACGCCATTATGATGACCCATCATCACAATTTGCACCATTTGATGCCAAGCCAATCAATTTGGAATGCCATTGTGGGAACATTGCATCCAGAAACTTGATGACAAGTAAAAACATGTTGATTGTCATATGACGATCGAACATAGGAATTGCAAGACCTTGGTAGTTATGGATGTCACCATTCCTGTAAAAGTAGAAGTGCTCATCAAAGTATGATAATCCATGATGAGTGGAAGTGTCATTTGACAATGAAAAAGCCCATAACATTTTATCACGACTTAGAACATCTATCAATATTTGCAAATTGGAAGCAACAATGACTTGTGCATAATTTGACACATCATTGGCACTTGAGCATTCAATCTTGGAAAGTCTAATGAGATCTTTAGTCGAAATGAAAACACTTTCAATTTGTCAAAACAATAAGCTACAACAATGTAATGTTGGCAAAGGGTCAACTTCAACATGTTCTTGATGGTGACCAAATACTTATTGGATGCATGATCATCATTTTTTGTGATCAGTCTTTTTAAACAAATGAAGAGCATGTGACTAAATGACAACACCATGGTCATTTGGGCAAAAAAACACATATCCAATGAACAACTCCACAATATTTGGATGGATTGTGAATAAAGAAACATCTTGGGAACGCCCAAAATGAGCATGTAATGTTTGCTTCAATGGAGTTTTTTTGCTAAAAAAACTTTGTTGTTGTTCTAGTGGTAGATTTTGGTATTGCATCCAAGTTTCAAAATGATATGTTTCATGATGTTGCACATAAAGAATAGGGTGATATGGTGGTGTCCAATACTTGATATTTGTGGTTTGTTGGTAGTGTCATTTCTAGTCAACAAGTTCTTCATGACCATGATAGACACAAAACTCACATTGCATTGAAGTCACAACTTTGGTGCAAGAATCTCATTTGACAATCTTCAATGCAAAATTTCGTTCATGGATAGATTGAAATGGAGTAGAAAAGGATGGTGTTGAAGATGCAAACAATTGAAACATGATGGTGTTCTTAAAGCTCGATGCAAATAGACAAAAACAAACAAACAAACAAACAAAACCCTCAACAATCTTGAAAACAAAAGAACAAGAGTGCATTGCCACAACTTGATCATGCAAACAAACAAAAAATTTACAAAAAAAATAAATAAATAAAAAGAAAAGAAGAACACACCATGTTCTTGAATCTTGGTGCAAAAAAATAGGAATCAAGAACACATTCCCATACATAATAATTTTGAATGCATGTACAAAAATACAAAATACAAATGCATGAGTGCATGGATTGGCAATTTACATAGACTAACACTTTTTTATTTATGGCACATTCTTAAACTTATTTATGTTAAACATGGCATCCAAAATTGAAATGCCACTTTTAGATAGGCCTACCCTACACCAAGATACATAGGTGCATGTGGTTTGGGTGGGTATATTACATACCTAGGTTGTGGGTACTATGTTTATATAGAATATAAATGTGATGGGCCATGGGTGTTTGGTTACATACCTCCTTTGAGTGGTTAGGAGCTTAAGAAAAGTTTCCATGGTTGGGAGCTTAAGGCATGGTATGGTGTTGATGGAACCCCAACCCCCACATAACTTCATGCACATTTTCCTAGAATTGAAAATGCCCATGGTCCAATCAACCACAATGGATCGACTCCACTATAGTTTGCAAACATAAACTTTTGGAAATAAACTACAACTGACATTAATCCAAAATTGAAGAATGAAAAATAAGGTTTAGGGTGAACCTTAGACGCTTTATTTTTGCACCTTATTTACGTGGGTCCGAATTCACTAAGGAGTATCAAAAAAGTTGTCACAACATCACCCTTTTCAAGTCATTTCCAAAAAGGAGTTAATACTTTTGTGAGAGTGATCCAAAGTGACACTTGTTTAGGAAATTTTAAAGGTAATTTTTCATTTCATTAAAAAAAGCATAAAACAATGAATGGGTGAAATCTATATGGACACGTCGTGGGTTTTCAAATGGTAAAATGGGATCAGCAACTCAATTATTACATGGGTGATGTAAGAAAAGAGCGGGCTTTCCAAATTTGATGTTGGTAAAACATAGTAATTTTCTTCCCATTTTGGTCTTTTCATCTTCCTAATGATGGCACGTAAGTAAGGTTTTCACCCCCTGGTAATATGGCAACTCCTTCTTCTTTACGTACATTAGCACTAGGCTCTAATGTTTGGAAACCACATGTGAGGATGTCTCCACACGATAGTAAGGTTGATGATTATGAGGGAAAAAGAAGGCTCTAAGAGCAACGGAAAGTTCAACAATGACATTGTAGAGCTTGTAAAGCTCTTTTGGCACCACAAGGTCAAGTAGACGCTCTAAGAGTAGAGTAAGAACTATAGGCAAATCCCACAATTGAGGTATTAGTAATGTCAATCGTTAATTGCTTTAATTTTTGTTCTGATGATGTAGATCAATTTGAATGTTAAACAACTTATGCTACCAAAAAATTAGTGAGTCAAATTGTGAGAGATCTTAGTTGTTGTGATATTTCTTTTTAAAAAAAAACATGGTCAAAGGTGCTAGAAGCTTTTAAAATTTAAGCTTTGATGCCTGAAGCATTAACACTTATGCCAAAGTTCATGAAAAAATTATTACTTCCAATTTGTCCAACAATTTGAATCTCAAGGTGGGAATGTGAGCCATACCGACACGACCATGTGCGATAGTCTCAATTTTTAAGAATTACGTCAGGGGTATTCGAGTGTGGTAAGGTTATTAGGGGTTTTTGGCAACTTCAAGCTAGAATAAAGAATGATGAATGCGCATGGTTACACATCGGGTGTTTTCTTTTCCAAAATACAATATTGGTGAATAAGATGTTGGGTTAGTTCTTTTCTTCAACAAAATGTTGGTAACCATAATTTTAGAACTTCAATTGCATAATTAGGGATGAAAAATCTCTAGAGGGTTGGGGGTAGAAGTAAACACCAAAATTTGTGATGTTTAGCAAAACATTGGTCTTGTTTTAACATTTAATGAGTAGCAAGGATGTTTGAGATTCATGAAACTGTTGAAGGGTGTCAATGAAAGGTCCAATAGAGATAGAACAATATTCAAGCTTTATAAGCATAAGATTAATTCAAGACAACGAACGGTTAAAGAAATAGTGTGATAATGTGGCAATGGCAATAAAAATTTCATAATGAATGAAACATTTATTCAAATTATGGATAAGTTCAACAAGGAGCTACAATGACATGTTGAATCTTGGGGCTATGCCACAATGATGGTTCATAATTGTAAGAAATCTAAGAGGCGTCAAATGATGCAAATTAAGTATTCCGCCTTACTGTTAGGAGGTAGTCGACGAATCGAATTGCGCAATCAACAATAATGTCCAATGTCGAAAACTAAAGACCATGCAAAGATAAAAGTGTCTTCAGTTTTGTAACAACCTTCATAGACGGTTTTAGGTTCATCACCAGAAGCGGGGTCGACTTGTAACAAGATCACTAGGGTGCGAGAGTTCGAAGAAATACAATAGTACCAGGTTCGAGGGGGTTCAACTTCAAAACAAGCGTGCACCTCTCAAGGTTGGAGATTTTCATCACGAGGATGTTGCGTTAATGTCAAATCAAAATATGATTTTAGAGGTTGTTTTTCATTCATTTGACTAGTTTGGGGCCCATAAGACGTGACCATGTACGACGCCATAATTTCAAGGAAAGGAAAAAAAATGAGATCTTTAATCAAATCAAATCAAATCAACAATGAATGTGTGGAGGACTTGTTACATCGAGATGTGCAATTGTAGTTTACAAGTCAAAGAAAAGGAATGAAATGCGTAAGTAACGGCCTAAAACCATGATAAAGTAAGAACAAATTGAAGGTTTAAGTAAAATTTGTTGGGGGGAAAGTGGGAAAAAATGAAAAGGTGTTTCTCCTTCATCTTCCATTGGCCACCAATCAATGGAACCTTTAAAGGGCCACTAAACAATGGAACCTTCGAAGGGCCACTAAACAATGGAACCTTCGAAGGGCCACCAAGTAATGGAACCTTCCGTTGGTCACTGAATTTGGATCTTCCTTCACATCCTTCCTTCTCCTTTTCTTTAAGAGGGCAAATTCAGATCGTTGGTGGTTTTCCTTTTCATTGGACATAATTTTTAATTCAAATTTGGAAAATACTTGTTCCCGCAACCTTGTTGAAGAAGAAAAGAATGATTAATCTTGGTAGATGGTAGGAATAAGGAAAGTAGAATGGACATTTGTAATAGTTTTGAAAGAATGAAAGTGAGTAGGGATAGTGTTGGGAGATTGAAATCTTAAAGAAATCTCATAAACCCTCTTGGGTTTGGTGGCATAACTTCTTATTAGTTTAGTTGCAGAGCGTAAGATTTAGTAGCAAGGTGCACCTTTTAATTAACTTTCTAATGAGCTAAGGTAAGCCAGATTTGAATAACATATGTGTTAGGAATAATATTTCAAGTGGCTGGTGGTCTATAGCTAAGTTGAACATGGTGTTGAACCTTTAAAGATTGGTTTAAATGAATGACAATTTGACATAAAATTATAGGATTTGAAGTGTTTGAGCTTAGAAAATAGATCTATCAATTTTAAATCGTAAATGATGCATAGGAGGCAAGTTACTTGGTTTCAACTACAAATGTAATTTAACATCTAAAAATACATTTGCATTTTTCCTTCACCGGTAACATATGTATTTTCAAGTATAGTCACCTCATAGAACTGGGAGTAGAGGGATAGAAAGTTGCCTCACAAGGAGCCTTAAAAAGAAATGGTGTGAAAGCGCAACGGATGGTTTGTAGTACGGTAGTTTCAGAGAACATCCAAAGTGGAAAGACGGTTGTAAAAGTTATAGGTTTTGACATGCAATTTTTGTACAAGGCCATGAAGAAAAAAAATGAACTTTTGAGCTTGAGAATTCCTTTATGGGGCATCAAAGAATATATTCCAAAGGCATATTCATTTGGCATGGACGTGAAAAGATTGGTGCAAGCTTGGTGGACTTCAAAAATGACCATTTTGCTGAACAAAAAATATGTTCATTTGCATAAAGGGGTGAAGAAATACATTTCACACCCACATCATTATATCCAAGACTCCTAGGTATTTTTGCTTTTCCCTATTCTTTTGTTTTCATGGGTTAAATTTTTCATGTGTGTTTGTCATTGCAAATTTCAAGTAGAACTTGTAATTTGTTTAGTTTTGAGGTTTTGAATGAAGTTTTCAAGCCTCTTTTTGTGCATATTTTTTGTTTAGGTTTCTAGGGTTTTCCTTTACAAGCTATAATTTTGGAGTTCTTGAAAATAATGTACACTTCTAGTAGCCCTTCTTCATTATCCCATGTTGTTAGACTCCTATTTCGATTCCTAGCAAGGAGGATGTCATGCTCATAGTCTAGGATTGCATTTGAAAGTTGTCCTTAAATTACATTGGTTTTAATAGAAGATAGATAATCATACTACATCAAATCCTTTGGCTAAAAACACATAGTCTTGTTGTGCGTCAACTTTCAAGTCCTTAATTAAATGACTTTGGCTTTGGTAGAAAGCACATAGTCATGTTGCATCAAATTCTTAAATAACTATGGCTTTCAAACCACATAATCCTACTGCACCAATCCTTATATAACTATGGCTTTGGCAAAAGGCACATAGTCTTGATGCATCAATCCTTATAAGACTATGGCTTTGGCAAAAAACATGTTGCATCAAGTCCTTATATCACTATGCTTTGGCAGAAGGCACATAATCTTGATGCATCATTCCTTAAAGGACTATGAATTTAATAGAAGGCACATAAAGGAGTTCATAATCCTAGGAATTCAAGTCCTTTGGTAGAAGGCACATAGTCCTTAAAGGATTGAATTTCCTAAAGATCCTGAAACTTCCAAGCTTTTAATCCTATTACATTGTCTTTAAATAATTGTGCATTTAGTAGAAGGCACACAAAGGATTTCATAGTCTTAATATGTCTTCCTTAAAGGATGTCCAACTTTCTTTGAAAAGTAACATGAATCTTTTGTAACGAATTTGAATTCAAGGACTCATGATTGTTTTACACCAAATTTGTATGATAGAATCTTTTGTCACCATAGGGCTAACAACCTTTAAGCACTTGAAACCATGGTTTGTCTATAAATTGAAAGAACAGAACACCTACTATTGCAAATACCACATTAAGATGGAGGAGCTCCGCAAAGGGTTCAACAATATGTGAACAAAAGAGAAGGGTGTTTGTATTTCTTATGTTTGTAATTGTGAAATTTGTGGTGTTGGGGCTGAGTGCTCATTTGCACACATCTTTTGGTATCACAACTTTGTGGGAATCTATTATCTGTCCTAAAATTAAACTCCATTAGTAGAGTGGTATAACTTTGACTATTTGTATGGTAACTATCTAGAATTTGGGTTCAAAAATCGAAGTTATGCCCTAAGAAGTGGTTGGAAATGGCCAGCTAATGGATTGGCAATGCTTCCAAGCAATTGTAACTAGACTTACACAAGCGAGGGAAGAGAAAAAGGTCGCTAGACTTGAACAATTCTAGACTCAATCTTGTGATTCATTCCTTACTTCAAGTCTTAAGTTGGAGATGTTTTTTACTCACAACTTTGTGTCCAAATGGAAAAATAAGAAGTTCAAAGAATGTCTTTTTACTTTTCCCAAAGATGTGGTCATTTCTGTGATTAACTTTGTAGAAAATTATTATTTCTAATGTTAGAATGAGATTCAAAAAATGCTTTAGTTTTCCTTTCAAATTGGTATTCTTGTTCACATCACATACTGTCACAATCCAAATTATCCAATAGATCTTGAGAGTAAGAAAATCATAAAAGAATATCACTACTACATGTCAAATGATAGAAAACACAATATTCTATTTATCCATCATTGCTTTGAGTTCCATTGGGGCAATCTACAAAACTTGGGTGTTTATCTATCAAAACACTAGGTTTAGAGTGATGGTTATAGTGGTGAGTTTAAGTCTGCACAATGTTGGTACCATGTAGCTCATTACCTTCAAAAGACAATAGGTCCATATATGCCCCAGGGTTATAAGATGTTGTGGAATTTTTTTGGGTCAAGTCATGGGAAGGGGGAGGATGATGGGGCATGTGTTATTGTCAAAAGAGAGTTCCAAATATAGCAACTGAGACTAAATACAACTCCTTTCCAAAATGCCCAAGATGTAGTGAAGTTCTTGAAAGATGCTTTTGCAAAGGAATACATTAGATTTGCCAATTCACATGCTAATGTGATGTAGATCTTTTGGGAGGTGAAGATCACAAACGTAGACCAAAACCAACCTTATGGTTGTGTGACAGTTGTTGAATCTCGCAAAATGCAATCTATTTCATCACTAGACCACTCAAATTTGGAATTATTCCTCATGCAAGAATTGTCCTATTTCTGCCCAACATGTGTTGATGGAGGTGAAAAAGATGATTATGAAAACATTAAACATGCCTTACCCTGGAAGACCATCAAGTTAGTACCTACAAAACAAATAGCAACAACGAAAATGATGGATGATTGTAATTTTGAGATTGCATTGGGTGCTTATGGTCAACAATTAGTTGATTCCATTTATCAAGGTGATAATTTTGCAATTGTGGCTGATGATCCATCTAGTGGTGAAAAATACTTCCTACTTTTATGTGACAAGCCCCTATTTACATGTAAAGAAACTTTCCAAGATGGTTGGGACGATGATTGGCAGGTTGGAAATTGGTTGCTTTGGGGATATTAGTACCATAGGAAGACGAATTCTCAAACTTTTGTGTTGTTGGATGCCTCTCCATTTGCATTCTACTACTTTCATTTGGTGTTTTGCACCAAGTTTGCCATGCCCATGTTAGCCCACAAATGCAAAGGTTCCCTTTCTATTTATACTTTAGAGTGTGAGGTATAGGAAACCATTTTGCAAGCATTGGTTGATAGACAATTTCTAGAATTAGGAGACAGGTAGAGTTACAAGAACTATATAACATTGATTGCTTTCAAGTTTTAGTTTTTTTCATGTAACCTAATTTCTTCAATAAAATTTTTACCAAGATTATTTTCCCATAATAGTTGGTTTTCTTTCTTATGATTTTTGTTGAAGAATGTCAATGTTCTTATGCTTCCTTGAATTATGGTCATAGAGTAGGATCTATAGCAAGATGTCAAGCTTATAATATTGTTGAAACAATGTGCTGTGTTTTGGATTACAAAGTGGAAGTCTAGGGTTTATTATTATTTCAATTTGGTAGACTTTGGAGAAAATCAGATAGGGAAATCTTGTAAACCCAAATTGATTATCTTTAAGAAATTCTCGAAGCATCAAAACACCAATACTGATGAGTAGCTTGTTTGATTCAGGGCTTCAATTTGTTTTGCATTTAGGATTGGTGAGGACTCTATTACTTTTGTTTTGCGTAGATGGATCTACCTGAATTGAGCAATTGATGATTATATGTGGTGATTATAGGCTTGTATTGAGCTTTCAAGGAGTGTTTAGGACAAATGTGGATTGAGACATAGTTGTTGCCACATTGTTGAATGTTTAAATTGTTATACATTACATGCTCTTTTGTTAGATAGGCTTGCATTAACTCTACAAGTGATGTGAACCAATAATTTGAATTACTTGCCTTGCCAGGATGCATGGTTGGAACCTTTCAACAATTATCAAATTGTGATGTAAATATTGAATTTTGTATAACTTATACAACATTCTTGAATGTCCTTAGAATGTGTGGTGTTTTGTGCAAGCAATAATTGAATTGGAATTGGGATATATGAATTTAAGGTTTTGGCCATCAAAATTTAAACCTAGTGGTTTGTTGCTACTATGATTATTTTGTTGCAATGTCCATTGTCAATTGCTATTGTGATTGATCTATTGCAATAGGAGATGTGTTTTAATGGTCCTTCTTTTCAAGCTTGTAATTTCAACTACCTTCTAATTTCCAAATTATGGGATCTAATAGATTTGAGTAGTTAACATTCAATTATACATGAACTTTTAAGTTTGTATAGGGTTGACCAAACATTGTTGTTATGATAAGTGTGCAGATCTTTTGGAAATAGAAAGCCCATGCAATCTTTCAAATGTGGTAAGAGTAAAAAATGTTGTCTTATACATCAAATTGGTGTAATATGAAATCCATTCAATTAGGTATGCACCATTACTTTTTGTTCGTAATTTTTAATGCTTCTAGTACTAAAAGCAAGAATGATTAAGACCTCTTATATGATTAGTTGCATTTGAAAACAACATAGTAAAACATGTTTGTGATAATTTTTAGGTGTGGATACATTATATCCATAATTATTTCCTTTTATGTTACAAAACACCATATTGATATATTCCAATATTGCATACTGTTGTATATTGTTGTATTAGTAACTAAATTTGGTGGGGCTAGTTATTTTAAGGCTTGATGGAACTAAATATGGTAAAGATTTAAGATGAGTAATTTTAATATAAATAAAAGTTGAGATGTTCCTTGCAGGCAACACCAACTTGGAGTATGGACATATATGCATACTGGAAGTTAGCCATTAAAAACATAAACCCAAAACTTGGTTTGCTTTCAAGTGATTTTTTTGCTATAGTTGCATGTGTGTTCCCACATGATTTTTTTAAAAACCTACCATAGAAGACTTCTCCTCTAATTTTCTAAATTATAGATGAATGGCAAAAGGATTGGAGTGTTTAGTAATGAATTTTGTAGGTCCTTAAGAACTTTGTAACTTTTTAGGAATAAGGAGTTTAAATGGACATGAATTGCAAATCAAGGTCTATGAAATTAGGATCAAATTGCATTATACAAGGAGTTTAAACAAATAATCATGAATACTCATTCTAGCATAAGGACTTAGCCCAAAACTTGTAATCCTTAAAGGAAACCAAATTCAAGAATAAATAGATAAAAAAGACATGAAGTGAAATACAAAGACAATTAACTTGGGGCTTGACTATTTTTTATATAAGGAGTTAACAAGGTTTAGGGTTTATTAATTTTAAATTAAGGACTCAATTCAAGACTAATAATCCTTAAAGGAAGCCAACTGAATAAGAGTAATAATGTTTATCAAATAGCCATGTCCTTTAAAGGAAAATTTACGATATGAAGGACTACATATGAACTTTTAAATTTCAATGAATCATATTGAGATGCCTTATAAAAATTTTATAGGGATTTGTCTTGCATTTTGTAGGAGGCATAAACAACAATTTAAATTGGGTGTGTGGAATGTTCAAAGGATTGCATCAAATACAAGGAATAAACAATGATTTTAGACTTATATGTATTCTAAGATAAAAGACTCGATTCATGACTTCTAATCTTTATATATAGTAGGCCAAATTCAAGAATTACAATTTTTTGAAATAACCATGCCCATCATTCAATATAGGACTATGATCTTTAGATTTCAATGAGTCATATTGATCAATGTGCAATTTAGTCACTCACAATAATCCAAGGAATCTCATTCATGCAATTTGTTTCCTTGTAGGTGATGAGGCCAACACACATGGTATGGAATTAGCTGCAAAAGAGGTATGTAAGAAGAGGGATATGTAATCTAGTTGAAGCAAGTAAACCTTGTTATTGTGTCGCCTTGATTTTATTCACCAAATACTTACTTAACAAGTGTTAAAGGTAGAAATTGTGATCCCCAATCATTACCATCCTCCAAAGGGTAAAACCAAGGGACAAGGTTGATACCTTATTCCTTGGTCAAGGTTGACATCTTATTATTTCACATAAAGAACTACCCTCCCTATCTTATTTTACTATAATTATTCAAGTAGGAAGTAAAAGGTCATACTAGGAATAAGGAAAATATGGGTTTACTATCCATGACCCGCCTACCCTTACATAAGTAATTTCAATTAGGAAGTATGGAACAAAATGTAGGGAAGGGAACAATAGGAGAAAGGGGGAGAGAACATGGGAATAACTACTTTCCTTGGTTCTATAGTTTTTCAACTCCCTCGAGATATTGCCTAGGGGGTATTTAGACCTTTCTACATTACGGTCTTTCCTTTCCCTTGCCCGCTGAATTTTCAGTTTCCTACCTTCAACCTTTGAGAAGTCCCTTTTCTCCTCTATATCTTTTGCAACGAATTGTTTTCCCTTTGAGTTCATGCCTTTTACTTACAATAGTACCTTCCAACATGTAAGGAGTAGTATGCTCCCTTTCTAATTTCCACCACTAAGGATTAGCTACTACCTTCTTATGGTAGCCAGTAGCTTGGTGTTGCAAAGGCTACCCATGGGTAGCCCCATTATTCTCTGTCCTAGAGAAAATGTAGAAATACCAACTCCAAAAATTATCCTACTTACATAACATGCCCTACTCTACCTTCCACATGTAACACAATAACAATGCAACACAAGTGATTTGAGTCCTTCAACCATCTTCCATTAAAATCACATACCAAGTATGTATGTCTTTCTCCATTCCTCCTATCATTCTCAAAAGAGAAGAGTTCTCCATATCCCACACAAATCTCTAATGCATCCCCTTATCCTCCCCCACTTCTTCTACCCCCCTTCCTGACATACCACCACAAGGCTCACATTGACCCCTAGAAAATAGGACCCATTATCCTAATCCCTTGCTAGAAATCTTTTAGATGATTGGGTGAATTACCCCCAACCACTCACTAATTCAAGCTACCTAATCACATTAGCTTCACCCCTTGGGTAAGGGACAATAAGTCTACCATTAGTAACTAGTAGTCACTAAGAGGCCTATGGAACTAATTAGCCTAGAGATTTCTACCCGTTAACAACAAGTTTCTAAATCTAGGTTTACTTATAATCAAGTTATTAAGGTTGGAGGAATGTTCACACTAAGTGTTTATGTCAATACATGAGTTTATTTTTTGCAATTAAGAGGTCTATTCAAACCATTTTCTAAACATGGAAACTTTAAGTCACATGTTGAACTGTTTGTTGCCTTAAATTAAAGTTTGTTTTTGATTTCATTTGTTTCACCTTTGTTTGGCTTGAAAATTGCGACATAATTTACTGCCTTGAAAACATCAACATCTTTTGATCTAAGGTTAGCAAGTAGACTTGTTGCTGAAAGTAACCATGGGTGTATATTGCCTTATAGGTGTTACATGGTGAAATATGCCTTGGAATCTTAGTAAAACACATTACGATGAAGTTCATTTTGCGGCCCAAGCCCAAGGATGGGGAGGTGGAGTGCATAAGGGAAAACTTGGAGTGATTGTGGTCCCCACAAGAAGGATGTTGACTAATGAAAAAAGGTCAAAACTTGGCATCATTAACAATAACACTATAAGTAATTATTGATGTTGTCAAAGATTAATAGCCAATGTCAGAACTCCATTGATTTGTAATGGCAACCATGTGTAATGGATGCTTGGTAGCCAATCTAAAAAGGTTGCCATATTACATGCATATTTGAATGGTTTTGTATTCCTTATTGAAAATTCTTAGTGAGTTGTATTTAAAGATTATCAAGATCAAGAAAGGCTAAAAGATTATAACACAAGTTCTAAGAATGTATGGAATGCTTGAAATGCAATAATAAACTTAGAAATATGAGCATGTGCATACATACCTTTGGCAGGATATGAATTGCAAAGTGTAACCAAATGTCAAATAAACAAGTATTCACGCTTTAGTGATACGTAGTGAGCCCACTTTCCCGATAGGCTCTAGTCACTTCATCATTTTCATATCCAACCTTAATTTGAAATAATAATTAATGTTGAAAGTCATAGTCATAGTTTTGTTTTGTAGTCAATATGGTGTATAAACTCATACACTATATGTATCAATGTAATCAATTCAAAACTTGAACTTCTACCTTGTTGTTTATGAACATAAAGTATGGATAGAAAAAACCAATTGTAAAAGGAAACATGAGTGCATGTAATATAAAAATTACTTTATGTTGCAAATTTTGTAATTTTTGTTAATGTAAATTTACAATGTAAACAAGGGTAGACCTACATGTGGCAAATGACTCAAATGGAAAAATGTAGTAGCAAATGTCCAAGGCCAAATGTATGGAACAAATCACAACAAATGAAACAACTTCAACAAACAAAACAATAAGGTAGAAGGCAAATTCATATTTGGGTTGAACATAATAAGTTGTAAATTTATGTGCAAAACCAATTTAAATTGCCTTGGAGCATCTTCTTAAATTGTGTGAACTCAACATGCATGACTAATTCAAAAACTACTAGACATTAGTAGAAGAAGCACCACAAACAAATTGCAATAACATGCCATACAAGTTAATATACCTTGGCACTTCAAAAATCGTGTGAAGGCCAATGAATATCATAATTTTCACCAATTATCAAAGCACCAAAAAATTAAGCTAGAGAAACTTGATGCACAAAGTGAAAATAACATATATATATATATATATATATATATATATGGATTGTTCAATATAAACAACCAACACCCAAATAATAATTAGCATTTGTCCAATAAAAATTGCAAATGAAATTGAACCATGTTAAATCCAAACCAACACATATAGATCAAACTTACAAAATTTAAAATTACATATGTCACTTCCATGAATGCATAGCTCTAGTTTTCATAGGTGAGCTTATATACTACACGTACTTATTTTACTTGTAGTTACATTTTTCTTACCACTAGGTTTGGAACCTTTTCTTTTGTTTCCATGAAGTGGTGCATGTCTTTCTTTGATGTCTACCATGTTCAACTAGGGCCTTTTATATTCAAGCTCCAATGGTGCTAGGTGCATTTGCTAAACTTGGATATTTATAACACTTTGGAACACTTTAACCTAAGTGATTTTTGAAGCAATTGGCATTAAAAGATGAACAAACTAGGGTATCAGAATTTGCCACAACAAGTTGAACATGAACTACAAAAGAAGTATGGGTTAATGGTTGACATTGATTGGAGGTAGGTGGAAAAGGTTCTACAAAAATTGCAAGTTGAAGCACACATGGTAACACATTATTAGGAACAATTTCAAGTGGGAATAAGGAATGGCATACTAGAGAAGGTGGATCAAATGGTTCAATTTAGGAAGAACAATGGTTTCCATGGAAACCAAGGGATGGGGATGAAAAGTAGATGTTGGATCAACACAATTAGTCTTGAGGGGATTAATCTCGTGATTGTTTTCTATGTTAGTCTACACATTTAGAAAGCCACTAACTATGTCTTCCCTTTCATCTTCATATGAGGTGATTTTTAAGAATGGTAATTTAGTTTATTCTTTTTAAGTGACCTCCAACACATTGGTAGATATTAAACTTTTCAACTTTTTGGGCTTCAAAGGGGAGGTCACAAACAGATCTTCAGTTCCCCCTTTGTTTGGACTTAAAAGAACACATGCACCATCACAAGCATATGATGGTAAAATTTGGGATCCCATTTTATCTTGTAGATGTGCAAGAACAAGAGCCTTAAACAGGTCTAATGATGTAGTTGATGAACCAACTTTCATTTTCTGCAAAGTTGAAATTATGCTTTACTTCATTGTCACACAATAAACAAACACATATTTACATCTTGTTAGCTGGAAATTAAAAATTATGTTACTAATGAAGGACCTCAATTGCAAATAAGGATAAGAATAATTTGAAATTAATAAATCCAAACTTTCAAAGGACTACATACCTCAATATAAATACCCACTTGCTAATAAGGAATGAGATAAATATTATACAAAGGACTGCACACAATTACAAGGACTAATCTTGAAACATGTAAGGAATGTTATACTTATCATAAAAGGACTGCATACAACTATAAGGACCTACCTTGATAAAATAAATAGTGATATGCTTATGATGAAAGGACTACATACAACAACAAGGACCGACTAGCTACAATCAAAGTGATGTCCTTACCATAAAAGGAGTGCATACAACTATAATGACACACCCTAAACAATTAGGAGTGATATCCTTAAAACAAAAGGAATGCATACAATTGTAACAAGACTTAAACATTACAAAGTTAGGATTGACATTTACAATAACAAAGGACTCATGTCAATTCCAAGGACTACCACCACCAAATAGGAATTATATTTATGGTAGTTAGGATTAAGCATGCCATAAGGATTCATCTTTAAGATTTGAACTAATTATTTCCAATACAACAAAGGACCACAATTAGTATAAACATTAGTTCAAGGAATCAAATCCTTTGGCAAGGGTCCTTATTTCATGCTGACTTACAACAACATGAGTGGTGCAACATATATTAGGATTGAATTACTTTGTTAATGGATCAAAATGCAACATCTTTCAACTGGAGCATTTCTTGCACAATGTGTTCAATCCTATATTCAACACAAATTCCTCATGAATCAAAACTATGACATAACATCCTGAATGCTGAAAGTAATGACGTTAGAATGTTTACCTTGTTATGTAAGGATATCAAATTTTCGTTTTAGCCACTTTTGTCGTCAATCCCCTAGGTTCAATTAAACTGTAACCACTTTTTGCTCATAAGAAAGGGGATTTAATCCCATGTTCACCCACTAATCAAGGTGAAAAATTAGTTCATGATAGAATTCAATTGCATTTGATGTTAAATTCTACAAATGAGAACACAAACAAAATGAATGATAAATATGCCCACAAGATGCAACAATGATGTCATTTGTAAGAAACCAATCTTGACAAAGAGGACAAGCCTTCATTAATATAAAGCTTTTTTGGTCTTCAAATTGTTCATTAGAATGCATGATGGGCAATGAGAATGTGCAAATCCCAAATCCTCCTTGCATATGCTCTACTTAGGTTTATATGGATTACACAACAACTCAAATAGTTCCAATTGTGTGTTTTGCCTTTTTAATGTCTGAATCTATCCCTGCATACTATTTACAAGTGGCATGATAGTAAGCAACTCCAAGTGCAACCTTATGTTGCAGCCCACCAAAAGTCTTTTTTTAATAATCCAATTCCTGATTAAGGCAATTTAACTTGGTAACAATCATCTGAATAGAAGAATTCAGATCATTAAACTCTTGTTCCCCACCTCCAAATCCCACCAAAATTTCTTGTAATTTTTCAACCTCTTCCTTTTGGGCTGCAAATTTTTTTGTTAAAATGTCCATCTCCATCTTGGTTTCAACACAAGTTGCTTTTCTATCTTCCATTTGAGAATGCAAGTGCTTCACTTTTGCCTCAAGCTCAATCTTGAGTTATAAAACATCTAAAATAATAGACTTGGTTACTATTAATTCCACCTTCTTAAGCTCACATAATTCTTTAACTCCAAAAATTTCATTTGTTGTGAAGCTCCATGGCCTCCTTGCATGGTTGGCCATCACATTCAAACCTTGAAAAGACTTCTTGGGATTTTGATTTTCAGTAGTGCCTTCTATCTTTATAATGACACCCTTCTCCTCTACCCCAACACAACTTAAATCAACTTGGGTTCATTTTTTGAGCTTTTTCCTTTGCAATGTTCAACCTTAGTAATGCCCAATTCATTGCTATATTCTTCCTCTTTCCCACAACCCCCCAACAAAACTTGTGACCAAATTCATTATTGATAAATTTTTCATTTGTGGGGTAGAACTTGAAGTACAACTCTTCTACTTGCTTCTTCATTTCAAGTGTAAGATCAAGGTTATTGGATCTATAACCATTTACCTTCTTTGGGCCAAACAAAGTTAAGACTTCTTCAAGTGAAATGTGTCTTTCGACCAACTTGTTAAGGTCGATTCCAAACATGGGCAACTTCTGCACGACGATCCATTAATGTAAATTGTGATCGCCATAATCTATGTTTTGTTGCAATGAACCTTTCCTCTTTAGTTTCCCTTGAGATCTTGAAGAGTTTGTAGCCACATCATTATAACACAAGGAAATGTGAGACAACCAAAATCATCAAATTAATTCAAAAACCACAAGATGGTTAGACCATGAAATGGATATGCTTACCCAAATAGCACAAAGTACAATGTAAATGCCACAAGCCAAATGAACTTGTGTGAAGAGAATGCACACAAATTAGAATCCTAAAACTTGTGAAAAAGAAATTTAAGTCAAACTCACTTGAACTTGTATTATTCTACAAGTGTTAAGAAGAATTAACAACTTGTAAACGTAGACGCCCTCCACTATGAAAGATTAATGCGTATCCTTTCTTGACCAAAAAGAAATATTCACCTTGTCTTTGTAAGACAAGTTTTGAATCACAGCCAAGGTGTGCAAAGGAACCTTATGTATGTTGTGACTATAGTTGTATCCAAAGATCTATCCTTTGAAAATTGTGTTTTTTGGAAATATCAAAACCTCAAATAGGTGAAATGGAAAAGATTATATAAAAATCTCTTCTTCATAATCTGACCAGGATAGACACCTTCAAGCTACTAGAAGCCCTACCCACAAGTAAGATAAGAATCGAATTGAATATCCTTAAAGAAAGTAGTCGATTCATCTATTGCTAGGTTTTATTGGATAAAAGAAGGACCGATAAGCATTAAAGGTTCTAGGAAATTGAACTCCTATTGCCTACATGATGTCAAAGCCCAAGATTTCCACGTTAAAATGTGACCATTTTCTGAAATCTTTCACATTGACCTTTTCTTCACCTAATCCCCTCACATTGACCTTCTCTTCCCAAATGTATGTTTCTTCATCACTAAAAGGCTCACTTATAACAAAATCTAACTCACCAAATTTCTCCAGGGAATATGGTGGAAATGGATATTGATTTGGATTTGTAAACATATCTTGTCTGTGCTCCCAATAATACCTCACATTCAAATCATCTAACTCTTGCAACCTATCCAACCTTTCAATAGTCCAATCAAATTCTTTCTTAATGCATATTGAAATATTTTCTTCATACCACTTAAGCAAACTATTCATGTGTGCGCAAAAGTCACAATAGTTTTGATGTGGTGAACCTACAAAACATGATGTAGATGACATACCATAAAAAAATGAACCAAGGTTGGAAGTGAAACAACCTTAGCATAGGCAACACAAAACAATGAAAAAAAATTACAATGAAACAACATGCGAGAAGACTAACATTGGATTCAAACCCACGCTTGGGCAGAATCCATGCATGTAGTTTGATTAGCATGTGTGATTTTTTTTTCAATAATTCAAATGAAAGGTTTAGATTTGATTTAGGGTGAAAATTTATCCTAGTTAGGATTAAGTCTAAGACTATTTATATTTCATCCTGGGTGGTACACCTTAAGAAGTTTGGACCCATGTTGCTTTAGTTTTACCAGAGACTTACCAAGGTTTCTTTTTCATTTGGACGGAGTAACCAAATCCTCTTTTTTTGCACTATCATTGTCCCCTCATCTGGGTGGCACATTATCACTAATAGCAATGGCCAAATGAACTATAATTAAACCCCTACCATGCAAACTAGATTATGCTTTTGTGACAAATTGTTAAATGTCTTCATGAAAACAAACAAGAACAAATGTGGGCAACAATTGGAATTTATTGCAAATGTGAATTGAAGTGAGAAGTTGAACTTGTTTTGGACAAGGTAGATTTAGGAATGCAAATTCAATCACATGCCAATTGCTTTGAACCATTTGCCTTCAATGATTTATAACACATGTCATTGTTGGCTACAATATTAGAATCATGAAGCAAGTTTGATTTCTATACCTTTGACTTCAAGTGACAAGCATTACAATGAACATTGTTGGTTGTAAAGATGATATTACCCATCACATGACAAATTCCACTTACTTTTTTGAAATGGAGGCACCACATGGATTGCTAGAAAGAAGGCTTATGTTTTTAAATTAAACATGTATCTTCTTTCCTTTTTTTCTTAAAAGAAAAAAATAGAGCTAAAAATAATAGCTATCTAATATTCTTTTTGTTCCTATCCAAACCAAAGAAAACATCATTAACCATACAATACTCTTTTTGCTTCAATCTAGGAAACCCAAGCATCTTCAATATTATCTTCCAAGGTTTTTTTTTGTGATTTTCTAAAAGCAGTTTTGTGAAAAATAATATTGATAACCCACCCAATACTCTTTTTTTGAACATGTAAAATAATTGGGTAGTTGTTCAATACTTATTTTCACGAATGTTGGGAACTTTTGAAAAGTACTATTAGGCAATCGCCCATTATTATTTCCCTAAACTCCTTAAAAAAGGAAAAGAAACAAATAATAATAGTAAGTGGCCATTTGATATTTTTCTTTTCACATTTAAAAAAAAAGTATTGACCACCAATTTTATTTTCCTTGAACTATCTAGAAAAGAAAATATTTAAAAATATAATATTGGTTGGTCACTTGATACTTTTTCTTGCACATTCAAAACAAAAGTACTAGGCAACCACCTAATACTATTTTCCCCAAGTTACCAAAAATAAATAAATTAAAAGGAATTTGGAATATAGTATGAGATGGTCACCCAATAATTTTTCTTTTGTTTTGTAGATATTTTCAAATAGTCATTTGATATTATTTTTCTTTGAAATATTGAAAAAGAAAAACTAGAAAAATAGTATTGGGTGATTGCAAAATATCTTTCCCCTCAAACTATTCAAAAAAAGAAACAAGAAAAGAAAAAAGAAAATATGAAGCAACTTTCACATTTGAAAAATAATTTTTTTTCCCAACTAACAAGCAAGATTTGTAAGGGAAAATAAATTGTTGGCATCATTGAAAATATATGAATCACACAAAACCCAATGGGAAAAAAAAATTGACTTTGGGAAAAAAAAAATTGTTAAAAGTTGATGAAATGAAAAATATAGAGTGAAGAAAAAAATTCTAAGTGAAATTTCCACCTATGTAGTTGATGAGAATTCAACTTTTTTTGAATATGGATATGAGATAAAATATGGTGCTATCAAGAACAACTTGAAGAATGCATTATGTATAACTAAAGGGACTTTAAAATGAAGGGTCCAAGGGGGGAAGATCCAACAAAATGGAGCAATCCTATTGGTTGAAAGCCATAAATTGGACCTAAGACCTTTTTAGATGAGAATCCATAACCAATTCAAGCCAATTTGAGGTGGGGAAATTCAATTGGAAAAATAAAGCTCAAATTAGACGGTATATGAGAGCTCATGGTTCGGAAAACCAAAATATAAGTTAGTGTTCAAGGTTCTCTCTTTCACGGTTTTCATTTTTTTTTCATTTGTTTTTAAAGTTGAGATTGTGCAAGAATGGAAGACATTTTGTGAATTGAGGACATTGTTGAGAACGCACCCAACACTCCATTTTTGAACACATATACTGTTGGCACGATTGGACTTATAGATCCACACAAGGTGGTTGTTTGAAGGAACACATTTTTAGCTCTTGAAAATGCACAAAATGAAAGTGTTTCAAAAATGAGGATAAAAAGTTTTGGTCATGGAAGATTGAAATGCCCATTTTCACAAGTGGAAAGATATTTGCATCTATAAGAAGTCTCTAAACCCACTCCCCTTCCCAAGAAGAAAGCAACAAAGAAAAAAAAGGTGATTTTAATCATGATGAAAGGGGAAAATGAGAGTAAAAAAAATTGGGCAAATGGTGAAGTATTACATCTGATTACAAAGAGAAATGGAATTTGAATTTGTCAAAAATGCAAAGAAACAAGGCAAATTCCAATTTACTCGAATCTTTAATTGTGCTTGTTTGGATAAAAAAATTTAAAAGAATTTTTTCACATCTAAATCTTTCTCCTTTTTTAGATCTGAAACTTGAATGGAGTGATACAATTTTTGAAAACAAAGTAGAAAAAACAACAATGACTTGATGCATTGCCATAGTTAAAACTAGGACCACCAATATCTTTTGCCTATGCTCATCCATTGTGTGTATTAAGAAACGAAAAACAAGAAAAATAAAATGAGAGGAATGAAGTGGAAATAAAAAATTATAAAAAATGTCAACCTAATCCTCTCAAATGTGAATCCCACATTTTTAATTGGACCCTATACCTTTAGACACACTCATTGTAAATTACAAAAAAATAAAATAAAAATTAATGTGAAGAAAGGTCCAATTCAAGGATTCAATTTGTCTCAAATTGATCCTTGAAATTTTGGACCATCGTCTAAAGTGGCTCTAACTACTCTCTTTTACACTTGACTGAACCTAAACCTTATCCATTTAAGGTACATTCATTATCTATCCACACCCTAATATACAAACTCAAAAGGAATGAAACCCGCTCCGTGTACCCACTCAAAAGGAATCAACCTGCAATACCCACTCAAAAGGAGTTTTCTCGAATGGTTTAAGGTGGCCTAAACCCTAAACCCTTCTCATGATGGCCCTATTCCACCACGTATAATTGCAAAAACTTTGCAAGGTCTTTGGAGTATCTGTGGGCTTCTTAATATGTCAGTCAGATGGTTGTGGTCACTCCATTCATTGTGCACATGTATGAATGTAACAAACCAATGCAGACATGCTAGTGTATTCTGAGGGATCACTGCAGCAAAAACATTTGTCATTCCTTCAAATTTCATGCATCGCAAGAAATTTCTTCCCACATCAAACAAACATGCTACCACCTCCTTTTGAGGATTTAAAGGGACTCCACATGTGAGTCATCCACATGTCTTTTTGACTCTGTTCAAGGTCCTCATAGTCCAGTCTTTTAGGCTTCTTGCCAAGGCATTTCCTTGAGGTTCCCTGTGAGAAATGCCCCTTTCTGTAATTTGTGACCAGGCTAGCTTAAAACCTGTCCACTGGAAGCAACCTGTGGCTGATACCTAGCTAAAAATTAGACTGTCGCTTTTGCTCTAAAACACTGGAAGCAACATCCACCATCATTTTGTAGAAGTCAAGTGTTTCCTGCACCTCATGCATGTGCATACCCTCCAGCATGGTTCTGGCAAAGCTTTGTTTGTGTTTGTTCGTTTCCAACTTCTCAAGAAAAATTGATGAGTTTCGAACAGTTGCACCCATCTGGTTGAGCCGCTTCACCTGGTGCTTATTAAGAGGCATAGTTGACTGCACAAAAATATGAGATCCAATCAGAAAGAGTCATGGAATTCAGTACTGGTAGTAACCACTCAGATGTGCCCATGAAGCAGTGGAAGTAATAAGAGAAAAATCCACCTGAAGAAACTCAGCACCAACTTCAAGTTCTCGTTGGTTTGCAGAAGCTTCCTGCAAAGCTTGAATAGCACTGTTACCGTTGTGAACTGAACTGGCTTTCCGTTGTTCTTCATATAGTAGCTTAGCTTTAGAAAAACTGTGCATTAATTGCTGCCGCTGCTTTTCCATCCATGGTGTAAACTCCTCCTTTTGCTTTGCTTGAATCTCTTTCCCTGAACCTAACAGTTTCTTTTGGTAAGCTACAACCGCCTTCACAAATTCCTGAGAAACATAACAACCACACCTTCAAAACCTCCCCACTTTCACATTTGGTCAGTGCAAGAGCTAGGAACTTTGGCATGTTGGGATAGACTCAATGTAGATAGACAATAATTATCAGCATACTTCAATTCAACTGAGGTTTTCCTGTCAGTTATAAAAGTGCCAGATGAAAACTGCTTCAATAGTGCTAACCTTCTCTGGTGTTAAAGCCATATGAAGCAGCAGAGATGTACCTGGTAAGCACGAGGGCATCCAGGATAGTCAAAGACAGTGTCAGAGGCAGAATTAGAAGCAGCCAAGTCCTGTTGATGGCGCATTCGTTCAGGATGAAATTGCAGGCCGACAATGAATTTGCCCTCATCAGGATTATAAACATCAGGATCATAAAATCCTTCCACTAGACTGTCTGCTGCATATGCCATTGGCTTGAACCTTGCCGCCAGTCTCTTCACCCCCTGTAGTCATTGAGATTGGATGAATAAATCCAGACAAATGACCTGAGCTGTTTAGCATACATACCTCATAGAAAGCCATCTTGCAACAACAATATGTGGGCTTACTTGGTGGTGATAACTGTTGACAAAGAGCTCCATATTCGATTCCAGGGATTGATTGAACCAGTCATGAAGAGGGGACCCTTCTACAATGGACACAGAGTGTCGATGGCCATCATAGTTTCCATAATTGATGTGCTGCACTTCAACCCCAACTTTTCTGGAAAGCTCCCTTTCCACGTCCTGCACAGAGAAAATGAACACTTATCCTCTTGCCCTTCTTCAGTTAGCAATCTACACTGTCAGCATAAATCAGCAGGAATAAGCACAGAGACAGTGTTTCTGTGAAGTTGAAACATTTTTAGTTTGCACTCTCCTCTAACACTGAAGGACCTATTTAAACAATAGAGGGTACCATCATACAAAGTTTTACCTGGTACAATGATCCTCCGCACGCAACATTGAGAACCTGTGAGCCTCTGCAGATGCCAAGGTAAGGAATGTTGCGCTCCAAGCAGCGTCTTGCGAGCTGCACAGAAAAGGAGCAGAAAGAGGACATCATGAGAGACAACCAGGGCTTCGGTTTCTAGTAAAGAGTATTTTGTAGTGTGCCTGGTTGGTGAGAGAGTTCAGTCTGGAATTGGAGTGTATTACACAAACCTGCAATTCAATTGAGTCTTTGTCTTTATCGATTGACGTATTGCTGCTGTGTGCCGCTTTGATCTCTTCAAGGTCTTGCTCAGTGAGAGAAGAGATATCACTTTCATACAGTGTGGGGTCGACATCCTCGCCCTCACACAGCAACACACCATGGATGGGTTCGAAGCTGTCCAGAAGTGAATGCACACCTGAGACCCGTGGCACAATCACTGGCACCGCTCCATAGCTCACAATCAAATCCAGGTGATACTCTCCTGTTTGACCCATCCCCATCACCACAAGCACATGGTTATTTAGAATATTGGTTCATGCTGTCTCCATGATACATATATCTCCTGAATGTTTGAGAGACTTTCTTACCATATCTACATAAACTTATGACCTTCTGGTTTTGCTTATGGATTTCCCAGGCTTCTTTCATCCAGCAGAACTACTTCTCATGCAAAAGTCGTGTAATCGGGATCAGTCTTGACTACGCAACATCGATAGCCCAGGGCTCTGAAGAAATATCAGCAGAAAGATAGAGAGAGAGAGACACACACACACACACACTCACTAACTCACCTACAAAATTCACGAACTTATTCTTGCGCACAGTGCGACTGGAGACGATGAGCACCCGAGGCAGAACCGACGAGAGCTCTGCTACCGCACCCCCTCCTACCATTTCCCTCCACACAAACCCAAGAGCGTTTCCAAGAATTCAAGTGAAAAGCTTCAAGAAATTCCTCCCTGCTGGATTTTCTATCTGAGAAAAGCCGCTGGAACAAAATCGTTGTGAAAGAGAAAATGTCGACGTCAAGAACCAGAAGAGATATGATATTCCTACTCCCGCTCCTGCTGCTGATGCAACTGGTCCTATCTTGAACGGACAGAAAGGCGATGGCATGCAAAGCAGCAAAAAGCAAAAGGGGTGAAAAATAGCGGCGAATCGATTCAGTCCATAACGGGGAGCGATAAACGTGCGGAATGAATGGTGCAGCTGCGGTCCCCTATTTTTCTTCAGCATATATTATCACCTAACGAACGCCTTCCTCTTTCTGTCCCTTCTGTCTTTCGTCACCACATCCAATATACTCATCCATATCTTCATCCACTCTTAGGGCTCTCTTGCTTTGTTTTTCGTCGGGCCTGCAGTGAATAGGTATATAACGAAGAATATGTGTGCGCGTGCGGGCACACTGTTGATGATGAGCGAGAGAGAGAGAGAGAGAGAGAGAGAGTTGGGCCTACCTTTGTGGTGGAACTTTTTTTTTTTCAAAGAACTGAATTTAAGATTTCCGTCAACTCAACATTATTCATATATCCAAATCAATGATGTCATCACAGAGTGTCTGAGGGGTTTGCTATTTAGTGAGTGCAACATTGCCAGAACGACAAAAGCTATCTTTCAGCCTATCAATGTTGACTAGTATTTATGAGTGACTTATCACCACTCCTGGGCAGGTCTCTAGTTTGTCAATTATTTTTGAATTTCGAAAGATCTAATAAAATGGAGGTAAGTTTCAGATAAATCTAAGGTAAGCGAGAGACAGTCAAATAGGGCAGATTCAGGCTGGAGAACGACACGAAAATATCACAAAAAGAAGAAGAAGAAGGTGCCAATGCTTTACATTGCATATGAGACACTCCAAATAATACTAGAGAGATCAACCCTGAAGGGCAGGTCCAAAAACCTCATTTTTGTCTACCCATGAAAAAAAAACCATATTATGGCTGACCGCACAAATAATTTTGGGTTCATGGACAATTTTATGGGCAGCCCATACTACCATATTCCTGTAACGACATGTCTCCGCGTTACATAGGGATGACATCATCCGGTTGCATAGCCGGCTGTCAGTCTACTAACTAAATAGCTAATCCCAGTATGCTGACTCGGACTTAAATTGGGTGAAGCTCAACCTCTGACACGCGCACAGTTCGCCACACTTGCACTTACCCCGAAACCGGTACCGAAAGCGTCCAGGTGCACCTCTCCTACTCATGGTGCTAGTCTAACTATCCACTCAGATTATGTTTTAGCCACACTGTAATTTGTGTGCGGTGGAAAACGACAAGAAGCCAAGGGAGGTTCAAATATTGTTGTGCAATTAGTTGTGTATAACCTGCATAATTCCAATGCATAACCATAAGATACTTTCTATTTTGAGGTCCTTCTGTCACATAATCCAGGCACAAGATCACATCCAGCAAGCAAATCTCTGAAGATTGGGTCCATTTGAGCCACTCTCTGAATTTGGAGCCAGCCAGATTCTGTACCAAGTGAGACCCAAAATGGTACTTTTCCAGTGTCCATAAAATGTCTTTCCTTTCCCCCCATTGCATTGACAACACCTTGGCATCAATCACAATAAAGAAAATTAAATAGAATGTACTTGTAGCTTTTCATTGAGTTAGAGTACAACTCTTGGATGGATCAACACTGTTTTTGCAAATTTTGGAAGTTGGATCTCTCACCCAAACGTCCTAAATGCATAAATCAACATAAATAAGCAGTAGTGTAGGGGTGCTTTGAAACACACAACTGCACAATGATGATGATGATGATGATGATGTTTACAATGTGGTTTTGTATATATATACAAGGCAAGGCTATGTTGGATGAAGGGAGCCCTCCATGGGATCCATGAATCTATTGAGCCAAACTAGTAAGCTTAACCAGAGTAACAAAGCTTGAACAATTGTCCACAACATGAACTGCAATGCCTCGTCCTTGCAAATGACAACACTCTCAATGCTTTGAGCAACATCACATATCACCTCCAAATCCTGGATCTGTCAGCAAGAAGCACCTTCCCAACTTGGTCAGATGATTAACTAAAGAATCACAACTGAAATCAATCACAGAATCCTTAAAATCCTTAATTCCATATGAATTAACAGTCTACCTGAGACATGTATACTGATCCTGCTGCACAAGTTGCCTTCTTGGCATCATAGAGTCAGTGCTGTTGTCCACCAGTGATCACACATAGAAGCTGGCAACATACTGATTATCGGTTTAGCTCGATTCACTATCTTTCAGGTCTGTGTGATTCATACATGAGGCAATCTACCTTACCTACTGTCAAAACCTTTTAACATTAAGCAACAATGAATCAGGCAGGGTTCAAAAATTTCAGCACCTGATCATTCAGTGTGTTGACCCTCTTTTCAGCAGCACGTTGAAGCTTCTCTGCCTCTTCCACTTGATTTTGAAGTAAAACCTGCTGATGTTCAAGAATCAAAGAAACTTTCTCTGTCTCCTCTGACCATGGCATTACTGACACAGGCAATGCCTCTCGCAGGGCTTCTTGCTGGGCTTCATTTTGGACCCATTCCTTGTAATCTATATCTAGTCTCTGATCCAGCTCCTCCTGTAACTTCTGTTGCCTCTGTATGTCATTTGCCAATTCATCAATTGGCCCAATTAGACCCCTAAGTTTTTCTGCTTGGTTTTTGGAGCATCCGATGTCCTCAGATAATTTTGCTTTATTCATACTTCTGGAAGAAGCACCTGCATCCTCATAATCAGGTGACATCCCATCCAATTTGTCACCAGCATCTCTGCTTTGAGACAGGGCATGATCCTGTAACAATTTCTTTCCACCCTTGGAAACCTCACTTTCAGGCAGCATTTCACTGGCACTGGTGTAAGGCAGATCACAAAACCCTTTAAACTCAGCTTTGGGCCTCTCTGTTAACAAGTCTGTTCTGTACTCAATTTTGAATGGAATCTCTTCCAATTTTCCATCTTCATAACAGATCTGAGGCAACCCACCATCCTGAGGTAACAGCATTTGAACTTTGTCATTGAAGGAGTCTTCCAGTGTCACATCAAACTCTATCCCCATTTTGTTGACCTTTTCATCTGTTGTCCCTGACTCATGTATGACATGCTCATGCAACATAAACTCCTCATCCTCTTCTTGCAGAAAGAAATTTGGTTCCTGTATTTCAGATGCAATCTCTTTGAGCAGATCATCTGCATTGCCATGCTCCTGCAGTGTATTTTGTTGTCCCATCTCAGATGGCAATTCTGAATTGTCATTATCATTCTCTGTAAGTTTGTGTGATTCAGAAACCTCTGGTGTAGGATTTGCATTCACATCAGGAGAGGTTTTACCCAGATCACTGACATCATGAACTTGAGATGACTCGTGCTCCTGCAGGGAAATGCTTTCTTCCCTCTTGGATGAAATTGTTTCTATTTCATCTTTGTTTGGAGGCAACTCTGACATATCCACAGGGAATGTCTCACCGTCATTAGCATTACCTTCAAATATCTCCTCCACTGCAAAATTTTCTTCATCAGCAACTTGCAAAAACTCATGCTCAATGCTTTGATTCCAATCCCTGTCAGATAAAATCTCCTTTCCTTCTTCATCCTGATTTCTATGTGGAGGCAATGCTAAGATATCTGGAGGAAATGTTTTGTCCATATTATGAACAGTGCCATCCAGTAGTTCATCTCTATTGCCAGCTTCAGGCTCCTGCAGGGAAATGTTTTGATCTGTATCAGATGCAATCCCCTTTCCTTCTTCATCCTGACTTCTATGTGGAGGCAATGCTAAGATATCTGGAGGAATTACCCCATCCATATCATGAACAGTACCTTCCAGTAATCTATCCCAATTGCCAGCTTCAGGCTCCTGCAGGGAAATACTTTGATCCATTGCAGATGAAATTTCCCCTCTTTCATTCTGATTTCTCAATTGAGGCAATTCTGACATATCTATACAACACATCTCATCCTTCTCATGAGCAGTACCTCTAACTAGTTCATCTATATTGCCAGCTTCTGGCAACTGGTTCTCCTGCAGTAAGAGTGTTGAATCCCTGCTGTCTGAAGGCTCCACATTTTTATCCATTTTCCAGAATAGAGGTAACTCAGAATTGTCCACTGAATCTTTTCCATCCATATCAGGAGAGGATTCGTTGATTCTTTTCTCCTCATTGGCAATTTGAGGGTTTTTGGGTGGAACAATTTCTCTACTCTCAAATGCAATGCCTCTCAGTTTATCAACTGCACTGCCAGATTTTGCTAACTCAAAATCCTGCATTAGAACATTTCCATCCATTGGTGATGCAGAGTATGGTTCAGCCATTTCAGGAACAAACTGCTCCAAATTTGAGGGGTCATTGCTTGCTTGATATTCCTCTTCTTGAGAACCCCAAGTCCATTCATTGTCATACTCTTCAGTTTCTCCTGCAATTGAATCCTTCACATCTGAAATTTCTTCCAATGCATGCACAAGAAGGGTAAGAAAACTTTTCTTGTACAGCCATATCTTGATCAGAAAGTCTAATCCTAAACACTAATCCTCTAACTTAATTCCAAACCCACTACCCTCCTCTGCTTAAAGGTTTCCATCAGCTCTTGGAATGCTAAAATGGAGGATTCCTCTCATCATAAAACAGTTCTTTGTGGAAACCTATGTCTTTACAATCATCTGGTCTCATTGGAAATTCTGTTTGAGCTGGTGCAACAAGATGTATCTTGTTCCAAGAATATCAAATCTGATATGTATCTATGACTCTCTCATTTCAACCTTCTGAATGATAGTCACATTCTGCCTGATCCATCATACTGATCAAAAATAGTTCGAGTGTCAAGAAGAAACTCCTCCTCATTTTTGGAAGGAGAAAAACCAGCTTATACTCTAGGGCTCGAAGAAGAGTTCAATCAGGTAAGACAGGAAAGTCAGGTGGTCAGATTTTAAGTGCAATTTACTCATCTATCCATAACTCTCATGAGTGTCAAGAAATCTACATACTTGTGATATGAAACAAGGACAAGGTGAAAAAATTCTCTTAGTTGAAGAAAGATTCCCAGGTAAGGACTGAAGAAGCAGGAAGAAGAAAGACACAAGGGAAGAACTAGAAAGAAAAGAACAACAAAACTAGTAATATGAACACCAGTGAGAGTCTCTCACTTGTTCAGGGACTGTCAACAGTAACATAGATTATACAGACTTATCTATCACAACTTACCCACTGACCTCATCAGTCCCCTGCACTGGGTATAGGCCAGTGTAACCACTACCATGCATACTGAGATTCTGTCACAAGTCTGGAAGCAACAGGAAGACTCACCCATGATACTGGCTAACACCTAATATCACACAAGGGAAAACATAGAGAATAACACAGTGGGAAAAACCAAGAAACGAAAGAGGACACACATTAAGAAGAAAGAACTAAATATAACAGACAAAAGGAAAAGACAAAATGAGGACAAAGTGGGCTTCAAAAAGCTCCCCACTTACAAGACTCTAGACAAACTCTTTCAAAAGACTCCAAACACTGAAATTCCAACAAGAAATTCCTCTTTATTGAGCAAGCCTCTAGTCCTCTTTAAGACAATCTTTAGAGGGTAGCCTTTACTCCTCAGAAGGGCAATAAGACTGATCATCTGAGAAATGAAGAAAAATTTAGAACTACAAAACCTGAAGAATGTGTAAAACTGACTATTGATAATGCCCAACTTAGCAGTAATAGAGATATTGGAAAGGACATGTGGCATACAGATAATGTCAAAAACCTTCATACTCTGGTTGACAACATCTATCGAAGACATTACAGGAAATGCACTGAGGACTTTGGTTTATTGCTAAATCCAAGAAGCTACAAGAGAAGCCATTAGAAGTACAATTTAACTCACAAGACATTTCATGGTATATGCTGCTGTGAAGAGAGTCTTTGTCCAGGTACACAAAACTCATGAAGTCATCTAACTCTACTCTATAACTTAACGAACATGGTATGGGTATTTTGTGCCCCAGGGTTCAATTGGGTAAGTGACAGATTGACGTGGACAAGAAATGGAAATTAATTGCTGCAAAAGTGGGATCTATCTTTTTTTAATATTGATAGGAATGCTAAATGATATAATGATAGGAGAAGTATGGAGTACCTTGCTCAAATTCCTCACGAGCATTCTGTAGCTGCACCAAGATATGTGTGGTGTGTGAGTCTGCCTCCATTTTTTGAAGCTCTAGACCTAGATCTTTGGCATCAGAGTTCAGATCTTCAATTTCACCCCATCCGTCCTCCACTTCCCCATCATCCCTGTTTACATCAATGAAAGCCTTTCCAGATCTGTCACTAATGTTCATGGACCCTGGAGGCTCCATCAAATTTAGATCAGTTTCTGGAGCCCCAAAATCCAGATGCTTTGTGACTGAGGAAAGTGAATTTGACCTTCCCTCATGTTTTGGCATAAGAGTTTCTGATGTGGTTGAGTTCACTGATGAAATCTCACCTGCACATTATGCAGGCCAGAATTGTGAGAAAATATGCTTGAAGGACACCTAGGAGATCATTCACTTAGACAAACACTTTAAGCAACTCTAAAGAATCATTAACTTGATTCATCTGTCAACTGGCTATATGCAATTATGCGTGAAGGGCATGTATCATACCAGAGTAGGAAGCAAGCCCGTAGTCATCTTCCAAACACTTTGAGTCAAATTCTGAGCTTGTAGTAGACCAATGCACCCCCTTATCAAACCCAGTAGGCCTAGCAAGCATAAACTCCATAGATCCTTGATTCCCATGGTGCATTCCAAGAATCCCATGTCTGTCCTTTGCCTCTTTCTCAAGCTCTGCTTTCTCCCCTTGTAGTCGTTCCAATTCCACCAACACTGGGTTTTTCTGAATTTTGGAAATCTCTTCATTGTCATTCTGTGCAGTAACACCTTTGCCACTTCCATTCCGTGCTTTGCATGAAAAGGTGCCTAAATCATCACCCAGGTCTTGGCATAGTTGCTCCAGGCGGGCAATGTCCCTTGACAGTGACCGCAGTTCTCGTTCAACACTGGCAGTCTTCAGTCGTGACTCTTCCACTTCTGAATCTTTAAGAGCTCTTTCATCTTCCTCCATTTCAGTGTACACTCGTTGCTCCAAAAAGTGTGATTCCAGTTTACGAGTTGCTCTGTCTAATGCAGCTCTTTCATGTGTGGCAAGGCTTTGAATCTGAGAAAGCTCTTGTTGAAGCTTTTTCAGAATACCTGGATCTTCCTTTATCACATTCTCTGCTGCCAATTCTTTTAGAGATTGCTGCATACAGAAACATCCCAAATTGACATATGTTGGCTGCATTCTGAAAACCCCTAACTCTGAATTGCAACTTTGATCTAGAGAAAAACACAATATCATCAACAACAGCAAATATGGTTGTGACTTTTCTATCAGAACTTACCCACTAACTTCATCAGCTCCCTACATGGGGTGTAGGCCAATGTAAACCACTACCTGTGTACTGAGTTTCTTTAGCAAGTCCAGAAGCAATGGGAAGGCTCAGCCATGATACAGGCTAGCACACCCAATACCAAAGAAGGGAAAAACATAAAGGGAACAAACCACAAACAGAAGAGGAGGCAAATGAGGAAGAAACAACAGAAAATAGCAGACAAAAAGGGATAAAAAATACAAATACCAAGGAGAGTGCAGAGACTGTGACACTGTACCTCTGAGTGATGAATGAAGCCTTCAGGACTTTTTTCTGCAGCAATTTCTGACACAGGTGAATTTTCTTTGGATAAATTCCTGGATTTGGGTTTTAGGGTGCCATATATTTCCTTGGAGATATGCTTCAATAGGAGTGACTCAAGAAGGGCAAGCTCCTCAACATGTCGTCGAAGCTCATGGCATTCTGCTTGCAGACGTCGTCCTTCTCTGCGGTGCTCTTGAGATGCTTGGAGCTTTCTGTGTCGCTGTTTCCGCATCTGTTGGAATGACGACACTGATGACAATGGGGATGATGGTGATGTCCCTTCTTCCCATACGTTTAGCGGCTCTGGCTCCGGCTCCACCATAGCCAAAAAAAATTTCACCTTTCACTCTCTGTCTCTTCTAGCAATCACGTTGGCACCAGTAATCTATGCCAAAGTCTTCCTCTGCTCATTATCTTGGGTCCCCCCGAAACATGCAGAGTTTTGAACGATCCAGAAAAAGAATAAACAGAACAAAAATCCCGATGAACGAAACAGGGACAACTATTCCGCTGATTCTTCGGTTCCTGAAGAAAGAGCTGATGTCTCGCTTTGGGATTTGCGGCTGTAGAACCGCAGCTGCCTTTGCTCCAAAATTGCGCTCCTCAAGGCGCTTCTCAGTGCCGCTCTCCTCGAGAGCTGCGAATCCCTTTTGAAAGGGAATCGAGGGAAACACTTGCAGTTGCCACGACCGTAATCCCTTAAGACCTTTTGCAGGAAATCAAACCGAAGAACCTGAAAACCATATGAAACCTGATCTAGCCTGCACCTGATTAGCCAACAGCAAACCTCCTCCTTTTGCTAAATCTTCCTCCCATAGGTTTTATTTCCAACTTCCTCTCTCTTTGCTCTCCAAACTGAAGAAGATCTATAATATCGCTTCTCTCAAACTTCTCAAACTGTAGAAGAGAACGATATGCACACTTATTTTCATTGAAATTTGGAGCCCATGTTTAAAGCTACACTCGTCCTGACGCGCTGAAATCGCGATTGCAATCGAGAATCTGGAACCGCAGACATAGTCTGCACGTGGCAGGTCCACAGATCAGATGGAAGACATCAGGGTTAGGGTTTGAAGCGAGCAAAACGCGACGAGTGTGCACAGTTTTCTTTCGTTTTTTGCATCTCGGAAGCTTCTTGGGCGAACATGGAGACGATGAATTTGTTTTCTTTTTTGGTGCAATTCATTGAAGGACTGGACCTCATATCCACAAAGTTTATTTCAAAGCTCTACAGGACGTTTGAGCTGAAGAGGAAGTTACTTCTATGGTATTCGAAAGTGGTCTGAACGCGAGAATGATGGCGTCGACTTTATCTCCTGGTCTTGGCCGGAAGCCAAAGAAAGTATTGAAGACCCCCACGGATTCGACGGAGCTGGTGGCATCTTTTGGCACACTCTCCACTTTCTATACAGAGAACAATTTGCATCATCACCTTTGGTAGACTCAGGAGTGGAAGTCACAGAAAGTCCGTGAGCTGAAATCGTGCTCAAGGAAGAGGACCAGGACGATGGAAAGTCAGTGGTTGAAGCTGATGGGATGTCCACCTGTGGTGTTCTCAGAGTCACTGAGAAGCACAAGTAGGTGATAAGCTGATTGTCTTCCAACTGGAGCAGAAATTGTACTTTGATTTAAGTGAACTTCGGCATCTCATGAAGCCATCCCAAGAGCATGTTTTCAAGGGCATGCGAACATGAGAGGAGATGCATGAATGATGATTTATGAATCTCTTATTGGGTTGAGGAAGGTTATCTAGGGAAATTTGGAGGGATTCAAGTGGGGGTCAGAAAGTTGGGGAGAGGTCAAGATGATGTGAGGTGTAACTCACACACAGGCTGGGATGGAGGTCATTGAAACTACTCATGCTTGTAAGAGTATATGGGAGGGGTGGTGTTCAGCATGTGATATGCAAAATTCTGTTGGGGAGAGTTGAATGACACCGGTATAGGTGGGAGGATGGTGGGATTGGAGTGTGGGTAGATATGGTAGAAATGGTACAAAATTCCATCATCTCTCATGAGGTTGTTTGAACCTGCCATAAAGTGCAGAATCATTTCTGCTATCAGCTGCTTTTTGTTGATAGTTTAACTTTGCACAAAGAGTGATGATATTTGCTCACAGGTTGTAGAAATGTGCCAAATATGACCAGTGAATTACTCCTTCCTTCGACATTCCCACAGGCAAACAATGCGGTAGATAGTATAAAGTGCAGCCAATTATGTTTTCACACCTCAAATCCAAAGATATTGTGTATAAATACATAGTTCCACCTATATCAGTGGAAGTCGCTGTCACTGTAATTGTGATCTCAGGCTGGATAGCCAATCCAGTGCTGCCTCATGATGTTAAACAGCACCTTCAAGCTCTTCACTTACAACTATTGTTAGTGAAGGGGAGCTGATTTCCCCTACATGAGCATCACCTAGGCAATTATGGCTCAAAAACCAAGTATGCAAGGTCAACATAGGAATCATCATGCAAAAAAGATTGTTAGGGACGATGCAATTGCTGAACAGATGCTGTGCAATTTAATGACTTCCCACAACCCCATAAGGTGCACAAGGAACAGATATGTAGCCAGTTCACAGGGTATATGTTCCACGCCACAAGACACCACAAAAGGAGATGCTTACCTTAGGGATTATGCAAACACCCAGTCACTTTCAATTTGGACATGGACAAGAGCAACATCTGCACATCAGCAAAGTACATGGACCTAGGAAATAGATGTGAGAACACTGACAAACTCTTCTAGGTTGAAAGAGCCAGCAATGAATAGATGTGGCAACAACATAATGGTATAGTCCCACAGGAAGATGACATTTCAAATTTTCCTGGCAAGGGCAGGCTACCTAGCAGAGTCCTTATTATCTACAGCTATTCCTGGCTCTTATCTATTTCCACATGGCCCTCCAATTTTCTTGTTTCACCATTGTACACCATCAGTTATGATGTGCATCTTTTCTCTCTTCCCTGTTGAATTGAAGAGATTGACATGTTTTCAATCTAGCAGAAGCAGGCAGTGCACCTTTTGGAAGCTCAAACCTTGTTACAATTTGAGATGCATCAACCTCAGGAATGTAAGAGATTGACATGTGATGATTATGTCTTCTTTCCCAACACCACTGCCAGCCCATATCTCAAAGAAGAAAGCTCCACCAAAGGCATCCTTAGACCATCCCCAGCTCTCAAACAGATCCTTGGGGTTTCTGAATCATTGTTATAGTTACACTTCTTTCTTCATTTAATTCCCATATTCAAAGAAAAACTAAAAAGTGCTTGTCCACTGAAGTCTCTCAGACCAGAAGATGGGTCTACAAGGTAGCCCATCCCTCTCCCACCTCCAACCGCAGATTCTCACCCACCTATTAGAAATCCAGGAAAGTCATGATTGTGAAGTTATTCCTTGGCCAAGTGATTAGGAAAGAATAGCATGCAAGAATCCTCTCTGCCTCACTCCCCCAGCTTGTCCAGCAATAAAATCTTGAGGTCCCTATCTTCATGCGTGTCAAAAGTGAGAATTTTCTTTGCATCTTATGCTGTCCATGATGCTGATCTAGTGAGACCTGGCTTCATCATCTTCTTATCTTCCTCCAAACCAATCATCCCCAAATGTGAGGGGTCTTCCAGCATCATTTTTGCAACCAGGTAACCAGCAATAGACCATGTCTGGAATTTACGAGCCTGCTTGCCAATATAACGGCCCAGCTTTCCATCGTAATACTCTGGCCATCCGTCCTTCGACAGCCTTTTTTCTACCTGCTCAATTGCTCGTCTTGCAATTTGAGGCCTACCTGTCTTTATGCATGCTGCTGTCAACATCCACAAAAGAACTGCAACACCAATGAAAATATACATTAGCAATGTTGTCCACTCATATTATGAAAATGTGAAAGACAATATTGTTTTGGCAGGAAATACATTCTGCAAGTGGTTACATAGAGATTGAGAGAAGTAAAGCTCAATCATGGCACATTTTGATCAGGTCAAAGCAACCCTCTTGACTGGAGATAACATTTTGCCTGAATGTGGGAATCCAGCAGATCCAAACACATGTACCAATTTGATATCCTCCACACCAACTTGTATACATATCAATAAGATTGTAGAGAGAACTCCACAAAACTGTAAGATGTGTCAGTTCTAGCCAAACTGAAACAAACAGAACAAGAATGAGTGTGGTCACAACCTCATGAGTGTCACTCACAAAGTATCAGCTCATCACCTTCATCAGAAAGGACAGTGGGTAGATGTCATTACTCCCTACTGACCTCATCACCTCCAAATAGTGGGTGTAGAAAAGTTATCTTCACATAACATTGTTAAGTGCAGAGACCAAAAGAATCCAGTTCATTGTAAGTGGGAATGCTTCTAGCATGGCAATAAACAAGGGTAAGGCAGGCCATGGCTTCATTTTCTGTTTTGTGAGTCAAAGTGAAGAATGGTTTTCAGTCACAGGGCATTGCTTCAGTTCCAACCATATGTCAGACACTTTTACCTGGCCAAGAGCCTGCATTATGGTAGCTCCATCTGGTATTCTTTGGATCGCACCCTGTCACTATGCGCCATTCATGTCCCTCTAGAGCAGGGTATGACACCTTCAGAGGCATATCACCCACAAGCTCTTCCCAACGCGCCTCAAATAGATCCATGATAGCAGAAGCTTGCTCTGGGGTTGCAAGGGAGGAGAGAATAGCCATGCAATTGCCTATAGCAAACCACCGGAAGTCCATTCGAGCAGGGCTCACATTCCCAATAAAATAACCACCCTTGATTGGCATAAAGTCAAAAACCCAATCAGGGATAGAATCTGGAATGACATTAAATTTGTTGACAGCAGTGTGTGAATACTCTTCTGTTTTGTAACGGTAAATATTATTGAGCTGGGTGTGGTCAAGCCAGAAGTATGCACGCATGTGGAAGCTGAGTGCATGCAACCGTTTATCAATTCGCTCCAAAAGATCTCTACCCTCTCCTTCTGGTTTTAGCAGACTTTTAGCAGATCGCAGAGCCATGAAGAACAGTGATTGTATCTCGATTGGATACCCATAGATACCCTGTGCAAAATATCATTCCATAGCCACCAAAATTTCTACCTCAAGATGCATATAAATTATTGTGGAGGACAAATGAAATTGTCAAAGATGAAACAACTCAATTGATACATAAGTAAAAGAAGCAATATTCAAATATTTTAGTTTACTCCTCAATAACAGGGAAGCATCCAAACTGCATACCATCCGCCGATCTGTCATGCAGCATCCATCAGCACAGAGGAGAGTTGGAAATGTGTCAAAACCATCTGAAAGGCATAGTGTCAGAATAAGTCTCATGCCTCGTTGACAGTCTGGCATGTCAGCCAAGCTATGGTCTCCTGTTGACTTTGTATAAGCCCGAAGAAGAATGATCCACCAAAATCCTGAGTCTACAGGGGCCACCCTACCAATTGCACTCTCCCCAAAATCGGCAATCATTGTATCAGTCTTGCGAACAGGGTCATGAAGCACCTGAAACAAGATATTATTTGAACCAGTCAAAACCTCACAGTCCATACATGAAAGCTGAGATTCTTGAAACTTGATGAACTAACGAACACAGATCAGGACCTGATCAAGATGCAACAATCTACTGTGACTGCCACCATCACAAGAGAGAAAACATTATGGTGATCAAAACAACCTTGAAACTGGCTGGCATGACTCCTTCACCAAGAGTGAAACAGTCAATGCGTTTCTCAATGGACTGAAGCCGTAGGGTCTTCAACAAGAAATTCTTCACAATCTCAGGTTCCCCATTCATGAGAAATGCAAGGGCACTGGGAACAAAATCCCTCACAAACACCTGCACTTACAGATACACCATTTCACTGGTCAACAGCTTTGACAAACATAAATACAGTGTCTATTTCTGCAACCCCTGTCTTCAATTGACAAAACAACCGGAAGTATTGTAACAGAACCCTACTGCTTCTTTCTTTCAAATCATAAATTATAAAGTGGTCTTCTCTCCAAGGAGGTCCAGAGTGCAAAACAAATATATCACTTATGTGTGCATGGAATCTACACTAGCATTTCATTTGTAGAGAGATGATAGATCAGATCTATTAGGTCAGTTCTTCAAAACTCCAATGCCAGAATGTTCTCAGCTTGAGAAGAGGCTACCACTTTTCAGAAAAGTTTTTCCTTCCCCTCTTCCCGGGAATGACAATCTGAGAAGCAATGTCAATAAGTTTTCCTTTGCAGCATGCCATAGAGTTTTAACATGAGATCTTACACAAACAACAACAGACAAGGAATATAAGTGGAAGATGAGCTTTGAACGACCCTGAGAAAGACCTACTATGACAATATTTTTGCAGTGCAAAGGCAATTTGAGAAGCACTGTCTTCGATAATTTCTCATTTACAGCATGCCAAAAAGCTTGCCACATGCAATCTTACACTGTAACTAACCGTCAACACTCAGCTGAGAGACAACAATAGAAGTGGAAGATGAGGTTTGCATCATCCTGAGGAAGATCAACCACCACAATGTGTTTGGGGGGCAAGGGAATTTTTGAGAAGCACTTAGATCTTCAGAAATTGTCCATTTGCAGCATGCCAAGGAGTTTGCACATGCATTTTTACACAATCAACCATCCACATGAATTCCACTGACAGACAAGGAATAGAAGTAGAAGATCAACTTTGCATCATCCTGAGGAAGACCAACCACCACAATTTGGCTTGGAAGTTTGGGGCATTTTCCTGAGAGAAAAGCTCCTGTGACTACTGAACGAGCTCTTCTTCTACAAAAAGGTGGTCCAACAATCTCAAGGAACGGGAGCAGTAATCGCGATGTTGGGAAGTCAGCGTACCTGGTTGTAGTTGAGCGATTCTTCCGTAGGATCCATGGCAGCAATGGTCCCAACAGGCTTGGCCCGGAAATACACCAACGATCTCCTAAGAGCTTCCCATGCGTCTGCAATCATTGGGTGCGGTTCAAAGGAGGGATGATCCTGCGGAGTGCCAGCGGACGATCGAATGCTGGGCGATAGCAACGCTTCCAGGCACTCGGAGCTCTTGACACTCTCCAATGTCCTTGGGGCCCGAGGCGAAGCTAGACCGGAAGAGATGATCTCACTGAGAGACCTTTCATCCAGAGTCCTGCTGGTATTGATCGGAGCGATGATCGGTATCGGGATCGAACGAGTAGTCACCTCAAGAAACTTGGTGAAATCGATGCCATTGTCCGCTGCATTGTAGTAGCCGTCATTGGTGCTTCCGAGAGCCTCCGGCGAGGTGTCCACGGACAAGGAGTTCAAAGAATACATGTCCAGAGGCATTTTGTTCCTTCTTATGAATCTCTCTCTCTCTCTCTCTCTCTCTCTCTCTCTCTCTCTCTCTCGTCAGTGGATGTGCTTCACACTTGCCGATCGAGGCACAAGAAATTCTGACTCCGAAACAAGATCGATCGGATTCTCTCGAACTCCTTGCAATTCTTGGTCTTCTTGCAGAAAATATATCGACTCTTGGCTACTTCCAACCAGTTTTGTCTGCACATTCAGTCGGCATTCCGCTCTGTCAACAACCTTAAGGTCTTTATATGCATGCACGCGTCCCGATCTTAAACTGGCTGCCAGGGGTCGATCAACTTCTTTTGCGGTAGGACTCTTCCTTCCTTCCTTCCTGCTCCCTCCGTCACTTGGCCGCGTGATCAAACAAAGTATATACTTCTGTGCTTCACAAGCGTCCTAATGGAGATGTGCTGTCCAATCTTGGCTTCCACATGCACACACACAGAAGCCACCAAAGAAAAGTGGCCAGTGGATCGGGATTCGTGAAATTTGAATGGGGGAAGGTGTACAGACTGAAAGACCAACGTCTTCGACTGCCTACAAGGACATGTAATTGATGCGCGGGAGAGAGATAGAGAGAGAGCTGTATGGTGCGCACCCAATTGCCAAGAGCAACGAAAACCCAGGCCCAGACAGAATCAGAATTGATCCCAAAGAAAAACACACCCAGGCACTAGAGCAGTTACAAGGCACAGACGACGACTCGTAGTTTCAGAGATGGAGAAAACGGACCAGATCTTGCCAGATGCACGTTTCCCCTTTCCTTTCCTTCCAGGAGACTCATCTACGAGTCTCTACGGGTCTCTCTACAAAGAGTCCAAGGATGGCCGCAAGCTGGATCTCTCAGAGAAGAGTCTTCTCAAGAATGATAACGACAATCGGCACAACTACACACATTTGAAAAATCTACCCCAAAAATTTAAGGGGGAGAACACAAGAATCTGAGTATGGCGTGCAAATGAATAAAGCGGAGACACGTAAACACGGTACTGGATCCACAAAGTAACAGAGCTTCCGCCCAGATATGGAAATGGAACAACAACAAGGGACTACGACGACGACAGCAAGAGGAAAAAAGAGAGGTCAAATGCGAGAGCAATGCAGACCCATCGATGCGAGACGGAAGAAAGAAAGAAAAGGATCCAGTTGAGGAGGAGCTTTATAGCAAGCAAGAGAGTAGAGATCCAGTAGATTGTGGCGAGAAACAGCGAGAGAAACAGCGCAGAGCTTGACGGCCCTGGTGCGCAGGCAGGCAACCGCGCTGCAAGCAAGCAAGCAGGCGGGGCCCCCGGGCAGGGGGGCAGGCAAGCGACGCGCTTGTCAGTGGGACCCAAACCCTAAAAGAGTTGGGTTGACTATTGTAAGTAATAAAAACTTAGAACTGAGTTAGTGAATGGGGATTTGAACCCACAACCATTTGAAGAGTGGGCCATGAGTGCAACCGCTTGGGCTACTGGGCTTGCTGCTTTCCAGTCACCAAAACTGTTTTCCTCCAGAGCAGGCAGGCAGGCAGGGATGCGACAAACTGATTCAAACAAAGCAACATTTGTTTTTGGCTTATCAAGTCATGGCACGTTTTAATCTATCAAAATAGTCTTCTGTCTTTTAAAGACTTTCCTCTACATGTTGTCCCACTGAGCACTCTTGTAGTCTTATTCTAGAGTCTCTCGTGGTGTAGTCTCTCTCTCCCTCATACCTCATGCCTTCGGGTTAAGAAGAAGCGGCTCCCTCTAAACCGTGATCACACTCCATAGCTTCCATCAAACAATTGATGGGTACCGAACTTTTTTACCTACTTGCCAGCCAAAAGTTGGGTACTTGGTTTCCCGTACATTACCAGGTTTTTCCCCATCCTAAAATTCTGCTGCAGCATTGAATGGAGAATAAGGCTACTTCAGTGTCCATATATGGCTTTTTGCGATTTCAATCTTATCACTTCATCTTCACTTGTTCAGACTCCAGGTGAAGCAATCATAAAATTCCACACGAGTTGCAACTGAGGAACACGGAGTCGGGAAATCCATCAAGTCAGAGAGGACATGATGATGATTTTAATGACAGTCTGAGGAAGGAAGGGGGTATATTTTACCCACTGTACCACTGGGTAAAAGTATAGGGCTAAAGTATCCCCAGCGGTGCTCAGTGCCTATGTGACCCTAACAAAATATTTCTCATATCCAAATTTACTTTTTTCCAACCCTACCCATAAAACTAAACCTTGGACCACTTAGACCAATTGTTATGATCAGTCACTCAGAAACAGGGAGTACCAGTTAGATCATATTTATTACACTCTTCTCTAGGAGGTGTTGCTCTGCCTTTTACTAGCCTCAACAAACTATGCCAAAATGTTGGGCCAAAACCATTTTGCTGAGCCAAATGACTCTGGAGTCACTTAATGAATCTGTTGCTACAATTTGAACTGTGTTTGAAGCTTGTCATTTGCTCAAGTGAACTCAAGAGGATTTTGAGAGGCAACTATTGATTAATGCAGAAAGAGGGTGGCTAAGGATGCTTGCAAGTTTGGTTTATATCCAAAAAATACCTAGGTTGGTAAGGGCAATTTTGGACAAGGATTCTCATGTTTATGTTATCCTTAAAGCAATTGCAAATAAACCAGATTGAATTTTGCATGGATACTCTAGTCTCTCAAGTGGTGACCATGAAATCAATGTATTGGGTTCCTTATCTTTGGTTGCCAATCTATCCTAGGGATCTAGGAATGACTTTGAATATGTTGTGAATGGCCATAACTACAATTGCCACTACATGTGATCTACCCACAATGGTCGATCTTCATTCAAATAGTTCATGAACCACAAGGAAAACGTTTACAACATTTTGCCAGAGCAAAACAGGTTACTTGCAAAGATGTTGAACATTGTTTTGGAGTTTTGCAAGCTCAAATTGCGATTATTGTAAATCCATGTCACCAATGAGACTATGAAACTATTCTTGACATTCTCATGGCTTGTGTAATAATAATATTACATAACATGATTTTGGAGGATGATTGTGATGATGATGTAACGGCTATTGAACCGAATGTTGGCATTCCATTTTGATGAGGATTATCTTTTGTTACATTCAAGCAAGGCACTAAAGTAATTGAGAATTAAATAACATGAATTTTAAACTACACAATGATTTTATTGAACACTTGTGGTAGTTGAAAGGCAATCATTTGGAAAAAAGTTCAATGTTTTTCAATTTTATGGTGCAATTGTGTTTTATTCCAAAAGTTCAATTACATTTGCATTATTGTTATGTTGTGTTTCAACAAATGCATTGATAGATTGAAGGGTGGGCTTTGAGTTTGAGGGAAACAATTTGCTACAAATGTTGAAGCAATTGTGGGAGTTACAACATTCATAAGAATTGAAATTTCACAAACTTCACCAAAGGCTCCCCTTTGAAGGCAATCTTTGAACTTTTATAACTTTTTGGCATGCCATAAGCTTAAAGCATTTTTTCACGTGTTTCAACATTGTGGGTGTTGTTGTCATTGACAATAAAGTCATGGTCATCACCTCCTCCAAGATCAATTCCTTCTTCAAAGTTACAATGGACATGTTGGCACTTGCATTGGCATGGGCTTTCAATATGTTTTATTTTACCTTTTTCATTTCGTCAAATTCTTTTATGGCCTTTGATCCTTGTGATCTCTATGTAGGTGTGGATTTTATAAGTCACATAGGGTTGGTTTGTAATCTTAAAGTCAACAATTTTGACTATGTTGGTTAGAATTTCTTTGTCGCTTTGGAAATTTTACATTTTGGCGATGATACATGTTTCAACTCCTCTTGTAGATCAACCTTCTGATAGATATTCTCTATCAACAACCATGAATGGATGAAAATGAAGTTTGAATGTTTCAAGTGTTGTTGTTTGTTGACGCACCCCCAAGCTCCTTGATGGACTCGACTGCGAGTCCAAAGAAAAAGACAACGAAAGGAGAAGGAGTTGGGGCGTGCTCCCTGGCTCGTAGCACTTTGGGGGTAAAGGGGCGTGTTGGAGCTCTGATATGGGACTAGGAAGATTGACAAGCAAGTCACTTACTCACATGGACCTGCACAAACCAAACAATAGGTTGGTTAGTGTGTAGAAGAAACCTTTTGGTGCACGGACGAGCCACGAGCAAACACGAATTGACAAGACTCACCATGGCTTGGACTTGGGGGAAACCACCACCTTCCCCCTTATAATATACTTTGTGCCTGGCCACAGGACCAACACCCAAATGTCATTTTGTCCCGGGACTCCCATCGAAATTCCCAAAGTTGGGACTCGCGCGACCTTGGAGGCTCGTAACTTTGTGTGCAAACCTCCAATTGAGATGAGGTCTGAATCAAAGTTGTATTCCTCGTTGATAACTTTTCAATAATATGTGACACGCCCCTTGCACATAAGGAAATTGGGGCGATTCTTGACTTTTAGTGGTTGGGAGTCAAATTGCAAATTTGACTCCCGACCCTTCTTTTGGCCATACCTTGTGTTTGAAGTGTCCAAATGGGTCATACAAACCCATTTTATACATCTACATTCCAAGAGCTTTTCAATGATATAAAGAACTCTTCAATCCAATGAGTTTTGACCCCTACAATCACCCTTTGAAAATTCCAGAGTCCATTGGGACTCCAACTCCCAAAGTGGGAGCTCATTTAGGAATGTGGGGGTTCATTCCCTCAACTTTTGTGCACTCCCAAAAGCATGAAATGTGACTCCCAAGTTCACTCTTGGCTCGCACCTTTGCAAACCCTTGCTTTGATTGCGTGCCCAAGGCTAGGGTTACGACATTTGTACTCTTTTCCAAAACATTTTCAAGTGAGGATTTTGATTCGTTTAAAGTTGCAACCAAACCACAAACTTAAAAAATCATGTTTTATAATTCCCCATGTCAATTCTAATGATCTAACTAATCTTTTGTCATTTGTAAGTGGTACCATGTGAATATTGTAAAGTGGTCTTCAACTCACTCCTAAAAGATGTGAAGCTTTTAGTTTTCTAGTGACAAGGTCTTGTGATGTGTTCAAGTACAATGTACATAGTTGGCCTTCTTAGATCACAATGCTTGCAAAATGATTTCTAAAAGCATGAAAAAAAATTGATGTCCCATGTGTGAAATTAGATATTTGCCTATTGACATGAGGTTGGCATGACGCTTTTTATTTTACTATTTGGTTATGTGTAGAAGGGAGAAATTCAACAAGGGTTGTTGGGCTTTTGTAATTTAAAGGTGCAAATAGGTCAAATTTAACAACCCTTTTGCAACCATTTATAATAAGTTATTGTTACATGGTATCTTGTTGGTGATGTTAGGGGTAGTTTTTAAAGCCATACCACCATTTTTCCAATCTCCATACAAAAAGGGGGGCAAAAGGCAAAAACAAATAAGTAGTTCATCACGTAATGACCAATATTGGGTAGTTATTAAAAACATGGAAAAATATATATACATCATGATGTGTTAGTGTAAAAACTTTGGCATGTAAGTGTAAATCATGGTGCTATACCTCCATGAAGGTAATGCATTGTCCATTGTCCTTAAAAATTATAGTTTGTAAAATGAATGTATTGCACCTCATACTTTTCATTAACAATAATAATTTTATCAAACAATGCAAGATTGTAATGAAAGAAAAATCATAAGGAGGAATTTAGTTGAAACAAGTCACTAATGAAGCTTGTAACAATGTTAATAATTACAAAATGATTACAATGTCATCACTTAAACCTATAAAAATTGTTGACAAGGAGTAACATGGGGTAGCTCACCCTAAACGTTAAATTGTGCTTTCAAAACCAAAATGAAAGGAATTGCAAAACAAGCACAAGAAAGAGGAGTGCAATGTATTAAAGAAGGTAAGGAATAAAAAAAGTAAAAACTCAATTGAAACAAACCATTGGAGCTTTTAATAATGCAAAGAATTGTAAAATGACAACAACATCGATAATTGCAATTACAAACAACCTCTAGACAAACAGGACCAACATGAGGGAACTCACAAAATCCCAATTAAAAAAACGTTTCAAAACATCATTCTTCAATATAAATAACCCTTTCTTTTCTCCTACCTACCTCCTATTTTTACTCTATGCATATATATACCATTTACCCATTTTCCCCTTTTCCCTTTTCTTTTCATTTTTTCTTTGTTGAACCAACTCCACACCCGAATCTAACCACACTATTAGGAGCCACACATGCCCCCTTAAACCATTGTTTTATTTTTAGAATCTTTTTAGAATCTTTTTAATATTTGTCTTTCAAAAAAATATTTTAAATCTTTAAATTTTTCTTAATACTATTATGTTAAGGTGTATATTTTTAAATATCCCAAAATATGTCACTAAAAAATATTTTCAAATTGTGCTTTTAGTGTCAAAACTACTTTGAAGTTGCTTTATGCAGCTTTTAAGCAATGATTACAAGAGATTAAAAGTCCTTCTATGTATTTTTCATTCATTAGATTGATTCCAAATTTTTATGATATGTACATAATGTATTTACAATAAAAATTTATTAATTTTTTTTTAATTTTTAATTTTATTTACAATCCAAAGTTCGAAAAATTAAGCAGTGGTTATGACTACGTTTGGTACATGTTAATATGATTGCACCCACCCATAATTGTCATTTTGAACCATAGATAAAAAGAGGAAAAAAATGTTAAATTGCATATATTATTGTGTGTGTTGTGTTCATTTATATGTTTACATTATTTTATATGTTTTTACACAATGTGTAAAATTGTCTAATGTATGTGTTTTTTTGTGACTGAAATTTAAACTTATCATATTTTACACAACATGAAATAGCTTTAGATTGATTTGGCATTTACACTTACCCAACATGCATATCAAAAAATACATACATGCACAACATGGTCCAAACATGCAATTAGAACACAAGAAAGGTGTAACCATTGTTTAATTTTTCATATTTTTAAATGGTAAAATAAATTAATATTTATTTATTAAAATAGTTTACAATAATTTTTCAAATTTATTATCAGAACATGTGCATAATTTTGAAAGAAATCTATTGAATATAAAATATCCAAAAACATTTTTAAAAAGACATAACTTGTGTTTTCATTATTTGATCTTTTTAATATAACAAAAAGGAAAATTTTATTCATTTTTATACATTTATTTTATATACACATATACATAATAATATATTGTGACATTTTTTTGGGTCATAAGAATTTTATGTTAACTTCTGAAAATATTATATTTAAATAACTAATACAATTCTATCATGTCAAATTAACTAATTAACCCTTTATTTTTAAAGCAAAGCACCAAGGAGGTGGGTGTGGTTCCTAATTACATGTTTACACTCAACAATGGTATATACCTACTTGCCCATCAAAGATAACCAATTTGTTAACCAACCTCATTTGGAATTGCTAAGGGTCAAGGTTCAAATGAACCATGATGACAAAACAATCATTAGCAATGTTCACCATTGTGTTTTTCAATCCCATATTAAGGTTTAGAAGAAAAGTTGCTAGTTTTTTGGATTTTCACGACTTGGTGTAACATATAACAACACAAGTCTTTTGCAAGAATGGTACTAGCAAAAATTCTTAAGGTTACAAGAACCAACATTGAAAACATGTAACATAATTATTTTCTTGGCACCAACTTATGCAACCTTCAAAAAAATTAATTTCATGAATTGTGCAACTTCTAAATATATGTTAAGTATAAAATTATTATAGGATTCATGTTTGACATCTCCTATCTCACCCAACTTCAATTGTATTTAAATCTAATATTTTAAACATGAAATTCTAGACCCAAATTTTATTTAAGGTTTTGTGTTTTGTTCTTGTTAACTTTTCACGTTTTATTGTTTGTTAATGTTGGAGTTTTGTATTGTGCTTTGTTAGCTAGAGTTTTGTGGACCTTGGAATCAATAGAAATAATGAGTATACAAATAACATAGCCTTATTGAAATGGATATTGACATGATACATAATAATGTTGCTAGAATATTTTTATAACACTGCTTGTAATTGTTGAACATGTGAAGAGTAAAATTGTTTTAGTATGGGCACCACAATCGTCATGTCAAAGTGGGTATCAAGAACTTGTTGTGCAATTCTAGCACCTACTTGGTCAAACAAAAATGGAGTTCAGAAAACAAACCACTTCAACCTTCTAAAACATAATTGTTGAAAGCCTTGTATGCACAAGTTGAGTTTTGGAAGCCCTACAATTGCACCTCCCTAATATGGACAATTTTTTTTATGAATGATGGTAGGTTTGTAAATATTATTACTACTTAGGTCATATGATACATTATGTGTTACAATGACATTGTGTGAGTCTTGTGGTCCTTGCTCAAAAAACTATAGTTAAATGTAAATATTAATATTGCTTAAATCGTATCATAAATTGTGTGTCTTATAGTCTTTGCTCAAAAAACTGAATGTTGCACAAGGTTGATATTAGATAACATATTTCAAAACTAATGGCATCACAACCACAAGAAAGCATGTAAATGTCTATCATTCTAATCTTGCCCAAAAACTACGTGAAAAAATCAACAACTCAAAGAAAGGCCCATAGGTATGGAAAGTTGCTAAAAAAACACCATTTTTTTTTGGGGTTATTTAGACCTCTACAAGAAGGATCATGAACAACAACATGCCTTCTTCCAAGATCTTGCCTCTTTCATTACCAAAAGTTGTATACCAATCCACATTGTTGAAAAGATATGGCTTTATCATGTGTCATTGCAATTATGTCCTTCTTGGATATCTTTGCTTTTCTAGGAAACACCAAACAAGGTGCTTCCTAACTTAATAAAGCAAACCAAAAATATGTGTATTACCTACCTTGTTTGAATCCTTATGAATGACATTAATGTTTGATCTATGTATGTCTGTGCCCACAATGTGAACTTGCACTTGTCATCAACTTCATTAAAAACATTGGTAGCTTAAACATGTCACAATAAGCTTGTTTAAATACACTAAAACAATGAGTTAGACAATGGCATTGAAAATTCAAGCCTTGTTCGACAAATATGATTTGAAAAGAAAATTTGGGCTTAGGTAAAAAGAGGGCATTAACTTGGGAGCAATGATTATGCAACTTTTTAATATGTGATGAGAGTGAGGGATTGGAGTTGGAGGAGGCTTTTCAAAGCACTTATTTTGAGCATGTTGTTTGAAAGGTGTGTAAATATATATGGTACAAAAGATAACAAGGTTTCAACTAGTTTACATGTTCAATTTCTATCTCATCTACCCAAGCTAGCTTCCATTAATGCATGACATGACCTAAAAAGTCCAAAAATGGATGCCAATAGTGGATAAAGCCATGCATTAATGTGGGCCTACAACCTCCAAAATTAAGGACTCCTATGAAAATGATGTTTCTTCATTTTTTTTGTGTTCCTATTTTGGTTATATTATAATTTGTTTTTGTATTTTTGTTTATTTATGTTGATGTTTGTTTGATTGTTTCAATTGTCGCAAATTTTTGGTCATTTGTCATTTTCTGCTTGAGAATGAAAGTTGCAAAATCAACTCATTTTCATGGTTTTTTGTATTTTTCCCACTTTGTCAATGTTCCAAATTACAATCTTTGTGCATATCAATTATGATTTTTTTTTGTGCAAGCTTACAAAGCCATGTTGTTATGTTCCAAGACACGTTTTTATATCACTTCAACCCAATGTTGTGTGCAACAATCAACATAGATAACCATGTGTAACTAATGGTCAAATATTTGCATTGTTAATTTAGCTGCATGTTACTCGAATCATTGTGGACAACCTTTTTCTTGTTCTCAAAGTGTGTCCTCAACGAGTCTTGGGGGCACTAGTTGCTCAACAATGATTTGAACAAGACAATTATAATTATGACATTGAAATCTTAGGGAAAAATAATGTTTCCCCTTATATTGGGCATCATGCCAATTGATGATGCCATGGGTGGGTATGACATTGAGTTGCATCAACATCATGTGAATATCAAAAGACATGAAATCTTTGTGAAAGTTTGTGGATGATTGTTTGAAAAATCATTATTTATTTTCTTGTCATCTTTCAAATAGATGATTGTCACATGTGATGGTTTAAGTTATGAATTCACTAAAAAAAATTCACCTTTGACATTGTGAACATGAGGTTGTTCACATCATTTCATAGACCCCCAAAAAAAAAACTAATGAAGTTTTCTTCCTTGCAATTTACATCACATAATAAAGTTGTCAAAATTATGCAATGTAGATCAATGTGAAAAGAAATCTTTGTTGTACGGTTTGAATATTTATATTCATAACCCTTTCACAATTGGTTTTATCAAGTGTTACATTAAACTTTGTAAGGAAAACACTAAAGTTGTAAAGTAGTACTGAATTCTTTTCAAGAAATGGCACAAACCATGACAAGGTTGTACTTGAAAGGCGAAAGCACGCTACAATAGACTTTTATGGAAATCACAATTTTAGTTTTTATAGGTTAGTCAAATTTTAATGTTGTATATAATTAAAATGCATTTGAAAAATATAACAAAAATGAGATGAGAAACTGAAACTTATATTATAATCCTCCCAACTTTGGAAAATTTCCACAAAAAATATCAATATTTAGCCCATGGTGAAATTTGTAATGTAAGGTACATTGAGGTCATAATTTAAATAACCATGGTTATGGACTTTTTGCTTCTATTGAAGTTTAAAAACATGCCATTAACTTTGGACCATTGCACATTGAAGCATCATGACACTTAACATGAAAAGATGAAGAAATCATACAAGAAAATGTCCCCTTTTTGTTTAAGATCTAAAATAATAATTGATAACCATTGAAACTTGCAAAGCTCAAATTTCAATATCTATATTGATTTTTTTAGAAATCAATATTTAGGAAATGTGTAAAAAGATTTAATTTAAAGTGGTATGAACTTGGACATGAGAAACAAATGTTAATTTCAATATAAATGTTTTTTTTTTTGGCCTAATTTCACTATGCTCAAAATACACTAGATATGAACTTTCATATGCACTCTCAATTGTTGTTTTTGGCCCATTATAGTATATTTTCACCATGAAAGGAAAATCCAACTTGAGAAACATTATTAGGATAGTGATTAGGTTGCAAACAAATGAAGTCAAACTTGTTGAACAAAGTTTTAGAAATTTGATGTTGTTCCATCAATTTCTTCAAGCACGTTAACTTGACATTCAAGGGAAGTTAGGTAGCATTTGAAATGTTCTAGTTCATGTAGTAAAAATGTATAGAACCAATGAAACTAACAAATTATAGGTTTTTATTAAAGACTAAGTTTTATCACAATTGAAACATGGCTTCTGTATTGCTACATAGTGATAATGCCAACTTCAAAAATGAATTCACATGTGTTTCCATGAATTTTCAAAAAAATGTAATTAAATGATTAATCTTAAAGTAAATTGAATGTGTAGATTGTAATAAAAATTAAAATCTCTAGTTTTTTTTAGTACCAACCTATCATAATTGTCAATATATGGGCCATGGCCATTCATATACTTTGAGAATTAATCATTTAATTTTACATAAGATAAAAGACATTCAAAGTTTTGGCCTTGAGTCAACATTGGATATCCCACTACTTCTAATACTACTCACTTTATGACCAATGAAACATTTTGGATTTACAAAAAAATCATTGTGCACTTAATTTCATTACATTCCAATGCTTATAACTCATGCAATCATTCTTCAAAATTATGGGGGTGCAAGATCTTATGGGTACATGTAATCCTTGACTCCTTTGATAATGATTACAATTAGAACAACTAACATTGGTCGCACAAAGTTCTTGGATTTGTTATAGAAAGTCTTGTAAAGCCAAGGTTTTGAAGTTTTGTTTCACAAAATTCTTGATATGATGTTGAATATTATGCAATGTTGATATCATCATGGCAATTAAACCTTTCATTACAATTCACCAAGGTGCATGACAATTCAACAAGGCATTTCACCAAACTGTCAAGGATGAAACAAAAACCAAATGCAATATTATGTAATAGTTAAAACTTGCATTGGTGAGATTGAGGATGATGCCTTTGAAACTTCTATTTATATTATCTAAGAAAATTTTAAAATATTCATTAATTGTGTAAAAAGTTTCACAAAATTAAACCTTTTAAAAAAATTCATTAATCAAATATTTTAACAAATTTCATTAACTAAACCTTTTATAAACTTTTGTTAATTAAGTCTTGTAGACATTCTTATTAATTAAACCTTCTAAAATTTTCTAAGCATATTCCTTGTATTTTGAAAAAACCTTTCATTAATACTTGTTATCAATGACATATCAACCATCTAGCCATGTTCTCAATCTTTTGGGTCAAAATCAATGTCCATGTTTTGTTGATGAGAAAAAAAAAGCAAAACAATTGAGATGTTTTCTTGTTCAAGGAGATAATTTTCATTGTTCAAAACATGTTAGGGTAGAATGGCCCATCATTGATCACTAACCTATCACCAATCACTTTTGCAAATCTTTCTCAATTCTTCTCCATTTTGAGTGATTTAAAATGTCATAGGAGTGCCTTCTTAAGCTCTACAAATCACCTTTGAAATGCAAAGGAGCAGCCCAGAAAAAGCAGTAAAGAAAATATTTTTTTTCGAATTATAAAATGCATTTTTTTTCCATTTTTTTCATTTTGACCCCTCCTATTTCATCAATGCATAATGTTCTCATTTTTTGTTCAAATTGAGGGATTTAAACTGCTTTCAATTCATCATCTTAGGCTCTACAAATCATCTTCTAACTTTAATAGAATAATATTTAAGGATTTTTTGAGGGGATTGTAAATAGGCTATGAACTGTTCGATCCAAAATTTTCTGTAAAAATGACCCCCCCTACTTCGGGGGGCCACAACTTTCTCGCCTCTAATTCAATTTTGGCAATTTTTAGTGTGATAAATGCACCATGAGGAAAGTTCTATCTACTCTTTGGACCCCATAAACAATGGGGCCTTCATGCAAAAACGGCAAGCAAACCCTACCTTAAGTGATCACTTATGGGCTATTTTACCTTACTCATTATTTTAAGTTTGTAACAATCTTGAATCTAGAGAATTATGTGTTGAGCCTTAGGTGGGGGCATTCTCAAAATAAGGGACCTAGGGCAAGGCGATAGCCAAGTCCAGCCTTGCATTTTGGGAATGTCTCCCACCCATGGGCTTTACTTATCATAAAACACAAGGCAAAATTTATCATGAACCAAAACCAAGGTAGTTCACGAAGCATATGAATGGGAGGGTTCGTATGCCTATTCCTCAATAACGGGATGGTTCTCACACCTATAAGTAGCCATAATTTCCCTCCCACCTTTGATAGGCATAATATCCCTCCCAATTTCTAAGAGGGAAATTCATGCATATAAGGTGCCCTTCACATATAATACAAATTTTCTCCAAATGCCTAAAGTGAGTAGCTTATGGGGTGTTTAAAGATGGGGAGAATGCTTCATTAGTCTGAAACAAACCAGTGGAAGAAGGATGAACATCTAATGACCTATCCTGGACCCAAATGGCCAAGCCAATGAGATCTAATGGAAATTAAAAGGTTGTCCCAATTGGGTTTCTTCCAGTGAAAAATCCCAAACCATTGTTGAGCTAAGTCCCAATTAATGAATTCTGAGGGCCACTTTAGATAAGGGTCCAAAGAATAGGATCCAATGAAATCAAACATTCCTATTGGTCAAGAGTTTTAGATTGGTCCCAAGGTTTTTAGACAAAGGTCCAAAATGAAAGCAAATCAAATTGTGATTTAACTTACATGGGATCATTTTAGAAGAAAAACCAATCAGTCTAGACCAAAAAATAGAGAGCTCATGGTTTGGAGAACCAAAGTTTAAAATAAGGTCCAAGGTTGCTCATTTCTTCATTTTTTGCTCTTTTTTTCTTGTTGTTCAAATTCTTTGATAATGAAAAATGCATCTATGAATTGAGGACATTGTTGAGAGCACAATAGCTCCCTCATTTTTTGATCAATTTTAGAATTAACATGGCTAGTTTTGTGAATCTAAGGTGATTGCTAGAAAGAGTGCATTTTCAGCCCTTCCAATCCAAGTGCACAAAATGGAAGTGAAAACAGAAAATTAAAAAAATCATTTAAAAAAATAAAAATCAAAGGTTGACTTAATCCTCTCACATATCAATAATGCATTTTTTATATTGGACTCTCAAATTGGACCCCAAACCTTTAGACACACTTATTGTACCTTAAGAAAAAAAGTTTTTTTTAGTGTGAAAAAGGGTCCAATTCAAGGTTCAATTTGCTTCAAGACCCTTGTCTAAAATGGCCCTAAAATCATTGAATTGACCTATCTACTTTGAATGCCAATGAAAGGGCCACTGATGGCTAATACTGGCAGGTGTGGTCTCCCCACACTTGCCTGGATAGGGCTCATTTAGGGAGTGCTTTACTACAGCCCACTCTCTAGTAGGCCAAGCCCTAAGAGAAATTTCCTAGTATTTTTGGATTACACTGGATATCCATGAATATCCTTCCTATCAAAGAGGATGGATACTATAGCTATTCCTTATGGCTGGGAGGGATCTTATGCCTATGCCTCAATCCTAAGGAGTACCCCAAAAAAACCTTCCCCCTCTTACACATTGTCATCTACATATGTTTAGGTTTCTTCTAGATAGATAACCTTCACTTCATGTTTGATGATGGTAAGGCCCACAAAAAGTGGGGGGAGTGGGGAGACTGGACTCACTTACCAACTTCACCTTGGTGTCACCATTGACAAATGAGGGATAAAGCTGATGCAAACCTGGGAACCTAACTCCGAGCTCAATTACCCACAGGAGATAGCAAATCAAATTCGGGAATGGGTGATGGGCCTACAAGAAGTAGAAAGTCCATTTGGTGACCAAAATGATGTCCCACCAAATGGTTTAACACATATTCCCTACGAAAAGAAAAGTTGTAGGATAAGGGCCAGCCGACAACAATACCTGGCAAAGGAAAAAAGAAGGACAAATAAAACTTTGCCAAGATCTTGGATTATCTTAGATTAATTATATAATATAATAATAATTAAGATCAAAAATTATCTTAGATTAATGATATTATTTTTGCACTTATGGACTTCTTAGGTTTCATTTAGAAACAGCAATTCAATAAGTGGGAACCCTTACAATTTAGATGAGACTAGTGTGTCATGTGCCGTTGGCCGAAGTGTTACCATGTCCTCAACTGATTTTTCCTTCCAAAAAATCAATTTTTGGGAGTTTATTTGGATTTTCAGTACCAGAAATCACTTTAAAATCAATATCTCCCACATTCTGAACCCCAATCTTACCAAATAAATTACATTAAATCCTGCTCATCAAGATCTTTCCAACAACACCAAAGACACATTCCAATTCCTCTGAAATTTTCAGCTATGACTTAATTCAATTTTCAGTGAAAAAATCATTCAATATTCAAAACCTTTTGCACCACAAGTCCAAACGCCATGGAACCAAGCCCATGCACTCCTCCTTGTGGAGAGCTTTCCAAAGACATCATGAACACAACCTGAAAGCATTCCAGTTCAGTGAAGCTCATAACTACAAAACAAATCAAACTACCTTTCTTCGTAGATAGATGGACTTTTAAATGTCCATCCTACATAGTTGAATAGATGGAAGATGATAAAACCAATAACAGATAGGATTAACAGATAGGATTGAGTGTAGGGTGAAGTCCCCCCCCCCCCCAAGGTTTGTGGCATTCACAAAATAAGGAGCCCAGGGTGATAGCCCAGCCCAGCCCACATTTTGGGAATATCCCCACCTGTGGTCTTTTACCGATAGCAAAGCACAAAGTGAAGGTCATGACTTGGGAGTGTGGAGTGCCAAGTGCCAACAGCTTGTAAGGTTGGGTCTGCTGGTTTTGCTTATGGTACATTCACACTTGATGTTAAGTCAGTGTTAAATGAAAATCTAGGTGGCATCCTAGGTGGCACCCAATGTTAAATGGGTGATAGCTTAATGTTAAGTGAATGTTAACTTAACATAAAATCTTCATGGTAAGTAGGTTTAACTCTTAAATGAGTAACATGTTGTTAGGTAATTCAACACTAGACTACCTAACACCAACTAATATATAGATATATAATGAAGGTCATGAACTTAAATATATGTAGACTTAAACATGCCTAACGAGTTAAATATAGCTCAGACTTCAATGCCCAAAGTGTGCATCCTCACAAGGATGCCCAACAACAAACTAGTCTTTGAAAAACAAATATTGACTATCAATTGGTATGATTGTGTCATATAGTTGGGATTTTACGTTTGTTAAACAAAGTGGTGTGATATCATGGGTGAACATTTACACTTTCAGTGGGAAGGTCTTTGGGTTCAAATCTTTTTATAATTGAAGATCTTTGTCATTAATGGTTTTCATTTAGGGATTAAGAATAGTCATTCCCAAAAAGATGGTTGTGTATTTCTCTAGGAAAAACATGACTCCTTGAAGAAACTTGATTGCCCGTGGCAAATGTACTTTAAAGACATGTGTCATAACTTTAGTTTTGAGTGCACAATCAAGGTTAAGGCATAAAATTAGAAGTGAATGGGGAGAGTGTTTTTGGATTCAAGCATGCTCTCACATTTGATACATTTGACAAACCTAGAAATGCATTAATTTGGTTCTTTGAAACAAATGGACCACGTTCTCAACAACAAATGACTTAAATTCTTCAGGAAACATGGTTGCCCAAGGCAAAGAGGCTCCAATTCCTTGTGGAAACATAATTTCCCAAGACAAATGGACCCAAGTTGTCATGGACAAACATGGTTTCCCCATGTTCCTTCATTGCTTGAAGTAAAATCATGTTCCCCAAGGAATTTCAAGCTTGTTTGGAAGTTCCCAAAGATAACCATCAAGCTCCAATTCCCCTTCTCCTTGGAAGATTTGTCTAAACCCTTTTTCTTCTTTTTTTTTGCAACTTGAAGAAGAAAATGGGGCCAAATTGCACGATGATTTGGGAACTTTCCCCCAAGAAGTGTAGCCAAGTTCCCCAAGGAAAGCATAGGCTCAATTCATGTTCTTCTAAGAGAATTGTTTTTCTTTGAACAAGTTGGCTTGGAAAGTGAGGTCAAATTGCATGTACCAACACCATTGTCTTCCCCAAATGGCTTCTTCATAACTTTCAATTGAAGAAGTCATATGAATAAAATAATGACTATCAAAAAAATTGAACATGCAATCTTAGACACATCTCTTCTTTTCTGATAAAATTCTAAAAGTTTTCATCCAAGGAAATCACCCCAATAGAATAATTATTGTGAGGAAAAAGATTTAAAACCCACAACCTTTGACCTATAAACTTGGTTCTTAATCATTGTATCATGCATTTTTATTTTGTAAAATATGTTCACAATACCAATGATAGTTAAAACGTTTGCCATAGTTTAGGTCAAGTAAAAAAACATTTGAGGAAATACTATCCAATGGGGCACACGAGTATGGAACCCAATGCCACATTTAATTCAATCCTCCTATTTAGTGCTCACCGATATATTAAAAATCAACATACCTGCCCAACAGTAATGTGTACATGCATTAAAACACATACAACGATAAGAGGCTAGTATGTGGAGGAATGGTAAAGAAATGTTGATAAAACAGAAAAAGGGACCCAAGTTTGTGTATTAGCATAAATGGGGGAAATGGTGTAAAATGAATATTAGAAAAGGTGTAACCTGTTAAGCATTGAGGAAAAAATGAAATTAATATTGATTTTTTTACAAATAATTTAATTTATGGATAAATTAAATTGTGAAATATGAAATGCATAATGTGATGAATGTATGATAGATGTAGATTCAAAGTGAAGCAATGGGTTCCTTTTCTTTTGAGGATGGCAAGAGGCGAACAACATTAACTCCAAGTCATCCAAAGCAGTTGTTTTTTTTTTGGAATAAATCTCAATTTTCTGATATAATGGAAGTGGTGATCATCCATAATAATATTTCATCAAATTTGGCTATGGACTAGATGTGAAAGACAGAAGAAATTTAAGCATCCTTCTAGATATGTTTGGTTTCTTGCTGGAGCCTACTGTAGAAATGTGGAGGTTTCTAGTTTCTTTATTGCATTTTCTTTATTCTCCATTTTTCTTTACAAAATTTTGTTCCTTCACAAAATTAAAATTTGAAAATTTCAGCATTTCTAAAAATGATTTAATTTGTGCTGAAGCTGCCAAGTTACTATGGTATTATACTGGTGTTGCAATACATGATCTAAAATTGTAATCAATTCTGCATTTAAAAAATTTGTATGGCAAACAAATTTTTAATACCTAGTAACATGGCATGTGGTAGTAACATGACATATTGTAACATCAATTTAGATTGTATACATTTTCAAACCTCTTGGTGTGTGAAATTCAATTTCTGTAATAATTTTTTAAAAAATTTTGATTAAGTTTCCAATGACAAGAATTACTCAAAATTCATTAACTCCCACAGCATAAGTCTAGAAATTACAGTACCAAGTTACATTACACCCTCAATTTCCCTAAAATTTTAATTTCTGATTTTAATGGACCCCAATGTGACAAAACAAACCAAAAACAAACAAACTGCACTCCTTAATAGTACGATTTATGGATGAATAATTGAGGCTAAATATGCATGACGTTTTTCATGTGTTTTGCAGGATGTCAACCATTTTAAATGATGTTTACCTATTTGGGCTCTGCATTGCTATGCATTACCAGTGATAATTTTATTTTTCTAAGTTCTTTTTTTTATATGGTTTCCAATAATTCATCATTATTTATGTCAATGTTAATTTTAATTATAATTATATAAATTTCATGGAAATGGAAAGACGCATGTTAATTTTTTTTTTCATATTCATGTTGGTGGGTAAGGAAAAGGAGTGAGGTGGTTATAAAGATGGAGGTAGTTAGGCTTGCAAATGAGGTAGTTATTTTTGGAATTGTCTTTTGGAATCATCCAGGGACGATCATACAATAAGAATTGTTTTTGGAATTGTCACTCAAGAAGGAATGAATACTTACATGAAAGAGGGTACTTGTACTATCTAGTGATCTTAGTGAAAATGTTTGTGTCCTTCTTAGCTATTTGATGTGGAAAAAAGGGTCCAAAACATGGTACCAGGCCATATCCATTCACTTGGAACCATTACTCTTATTATTGAAATTTGCAAAAACATTGGGAACTTGAATACATCTAGGAAAAAGCAGGTTTCTCTAGTAATTTTCAATTATATAATTTCATATTAGCTAGTTTGTCTAAAAATGTTCTAATTTTTAGTGCACCTAAAATAAAATCCCAAATTCTACAACTTGGACCACATTTTGGAACATATCTTGTCTTTGCTGGTGTTGTCCAGTTCTTGAATATACAAGGAACCTTCAATCCCTTATGAAACTTTTTTTTAGTTTTTAGATGGACCCTTTGGTCCTGGTTCTGAGACTGGTTTTTTTGGGTTTTTTAAACCTTTGGTTCCAGTCTTTTCTTTAACAAATTTTAGAGTCCTGCCCAGTTGAAAATCAAGCCTGGTTTCATCTGTAATTTGTTCAACTAATCCACAGAGTCCAAGATAAATATTATGTAATATTAATTTATGTACAACCAATTAAAAATTAATAACTTTCATAAAAAGTAAGGTCAAATTTTTATTTTTAAAAAATATATATATACTTATGTACAGAAAACTTGAACTTGCTAAACATGGACTCAACAATACCCCTCGTTTAGGTTCTATCTTTTAGAAAATTAATTAACCAGTTACTCAATCCAAAGTCTCCCCTGTTACGTAGTCAATTAACAGTCACATGAACAAGTCAAATAGAGATTTCATAATATTAATGAGCACTTTGTTCAATCAAAAGTTTTAAGAGTTCTAAATTGTTGGAGGCTCAAGCACAATCCAATAAGCGCACTTTTTTTTTAAGGAATTTTTGTTTGTAGCCAAAGTGGCAATCATCCACAGGAAGGTGTATAAAAAGTTACAATCATCACTAGAAAGACTTAGCCAAATCTGGCTATAAATAAGAAATCGAGTAAAAATAATAATAATCATCTTTCTCTATCTTCCACTGCACAGTGAAAATCAAATGTATGATTCACCAAAATCTTTTTTTTTTTTGAATTTTGAATTTTTACTTTTTCTTTTTGGTGAAATTTCGCCAGTTAACAAAGAGAGGCTGAAGGGCACACAATGCACATGGGTATGGCTTACAATATAGCACACAGTCAGAGCACACATACTTAGTACCAATTTGTGTGCACTAGGAATGGAATGGAATCTACCTTCATGAATGCAGGAGCTCATGATTTTTTTGTGACCACCAAAACAATACTATAGTGAGTAGTACTACTACTAATGGTGCATTCACACTTGATGTTAAATCAATGTTAATTGAAAATCTGGGTGGCATCCTAAGTGGCACCCAATGTTAAATGGGCAATAGCTTCATGTTAAGTCAATGTTAGTTTAACATAAAATCTTCACGATTAGTAAGTTTAAGTCTTAAATGATTAGTATGGTGTTAATGGACTCAATTAGAGTCCCTAACACCAAATGTGAATGCACCTTACGTATTAAAATGACATCCAATTTTGGCAGGGTAGTTTGTTCTTCAAAGTCGTACTTTTGAGAAGTGAAGAACCACATAATGATTAAATGATGCTTGCAAATGAAGGGTAGTTTGTTCTTCAAAGTCATACTTTTGAGAAGTGAAGAACCACATAATGGTTACAATGATGCTTGCAAATGAAGAGTGAATTCTCTATTTGGTTGCTTGATGCCACCCTCTAGAGTCTAAAGTAGAAGAGGGCTACACATACTCTAACCATGAATTCTTATGTAGTATGCTCATCACTATGGTATGGTTGCTTATGTTGTGCACTCCTATGTCAATGCCTACAAACATCACTATCAACACTCATAACACATAACATAAAAATACCCTAAATGGCACACCGCATTCAAACCACCCCCCTATCTGGGATTGAGGTCCCCCTAAGCAAGATAACATTACAAAACTTAGTTGTTGAAAATCCACCATGGATGAACACACTGGTTCCAAAGCAAAAGGACCACTAGGCTAGGTGCAAATGTGAGCCCCATCGTTAATCACCTAGTTGTAATCCTTCAAATCCACAACCAAATGTGAATTACCATGGAAGAAATTTTTTAATTAGTTTTATTATGTGACCCTAAAAACCTAGGTCTATTGGGTGCACTAGGGGCAAAACCATTTGTCAACTGGCATTTCTTCCATTGGTGGCATGAGACATCCCATACGCCAACCTCAAAAACACTTATCACAAATCAACATAGTGATAGTTCCTAAAGCTTGCCCACGCAACATACATTGCAGGCACTGGAACCATGATTAAAGATGGGTCCATTTGGCCATCCACATTGGGAAGATGACATGGTGCACAATTGCGCACATGGTCCTTCCATGTCTAACCATCTCAACATTCAACAACATTCCTAAAGGTAAAACCTTCCACACACGTAAAATAACATGTTTTGCAATCACATCTAAAATAATCAATGTCATCCCCTACAAGTAAACATAATCTCCTTCCTCAAACCTCTAAATCTAAGGCCGATAACCACTTCCATGTACAATGGCATAACACAATGTATTCCGGTGCTGGGCAATTGCTAGATTTTCCATAGCTATGGGCATAACATGTCATAACAAGGTGGCTCACGCTCACATGCTTGAATCCACACATTAAGATCATCAATGTTGATTATTGCCATTGCATCTCCTTGAATTGAGGCTAATAACTCATGTTCATAGCCAAAAAATAAAAAATATGGTGAAAAGGATTAAGGAGAAGCTTGCCAACTAAACCTATACCTGATAGCTAACCATGGTACCCATAAATCCCAATTTTGAGTATGGCCTTTGTGAAAACCATACTTTTGTAACCCTCACTTCACCATTTGCACCATTTGCTTAGTTAACATGTTTGCTTCATGATGGTCTTGTGAGGTTGTGCAATGATCGATCAATGTTTTTTCACACAACTCTTGGAATTCCCCACTAAATTTTATACCTTGGTTAGTGAAAACTTGAGTTGGAGCCCCAAACCTATTAAGTACATATCCAAAAATGCATATGTTACTCCTTCATTGCTACAATCCGGCAATGGAACCAATTCCAACCACTTGGAGAAATGTTCAATCATAACCAAAACATATTGGTTATGTTGAGGTGTCAAACTCAATGGGCTAGCAAAATCCATACTCCATCAGTACCCAAACCCCATAATTGGTAAAGTTGTAGGTGAGGTGTAGGTGCATTGAAAGATGTTTGAATTTGGTCACACACCATACACCTACAAACAAATTACTGAACTTGCAATTGCATCCCTCACCACCAATATTGTGTCTAGAGCAAACTATATGTCTATTGGATCCCAAATTGGCCCAATTTTTCATGAACATGCCTCACAAGGCTTTCATGTTGTTTTGAACGAAACACAACCTCCATTTGTCCATCTACTCACATCTATAGGAGGGAATTACCCTCCCATTTGAACCATTTGGCCTTATGCACAACATAATCCTTTTCCTTGGGTGTTAATCCAATAAGAACTTCACTTGCTTGTAAATATGGAATGATAGGTCCATCATCATAAATATCCAGGGCACCATTGCCCTCTGACTCCATGTCCACATCATGGAAATCTCCATCATTTAAGTCTAAAATACATCCCTTGAACACCCCAATAAGGTACAAAGGTGTGTAGAAGGATGTTATCCTGGTACCACCTCCAAATTCACATCACCATGCCAATGAGCCCCAATGGTATACTCCTCGTTGGAACTTGAGTTCTGACTCAACCCATTAACATCTCAATTAACCTTACCAAGCCTATGAATTATATCAAAATCATATTCTTATAAGATAAATGCCCACCTGGCCAAATTACCTATGAATTGATCTAATTCCATAAAGAATTTCAAAGGCTAATAATCGGTAATCAAAGTGAATGGGCTACCATAAAAATAACATCAGAATGATGAAACAAACCAAATAACTACAAGGCATTTCCCTTCATATGAATTATATTTGGCCTTCATTTTGTTGTTGGACCAATTAACATATGCCACCATAATCTTTCGACCATCATCATCAAGTTGGTTAAGCACAACTCCCAACCTTAAAGTACTCCAATCAATGTGTAATTGAAACAGTCATCCTCCGATGGGTCACCTCAAAATGGGGGCTGATGAAAGTCTAACTTTCAACTCTTGAAAGGCCTATTCTTGTGGCTCATCCCAAATGAACTCCTAGTCAATCTATGTTAGTTAGGTTAAAGGTTTGGTTATGCTACTGAAACCTTTCACAAACCTTTGATAGTAATTACATAAGCCCATAAAAGTTCGTAACCGATTAACATCTATTGGTTGGGGAACCTATGAAATGGCCTCAACCTTGGCCTTTTGAACCCCTAGTCCACCTAGATAAATCATGTGATCCAAGTACTTTACTTGAGTATGAAAGAACTGAACACTTGCATGGATGAAGCTTAAGGTTATGTTCCTTAAATCTTCCAAACACATCTTGCAAATGGTGCATATGATGTCCTAGGATCAAACTAAAAACAATGATGTCATCAAAGTAACATTTGGCAAAACCAAGACCCACCAACATTCAATCCATGACCCTTTGAAATTTTGCAAGGGCATTTTTCAAACCAAATGGCAAAAACTTCCATTGATACAAACAATCTTTTCCATGGGGGTCGTTGATTCCCCAAAATGTTAACTTGACCTTATCACCCTCCCTCAATGGCAATTGATGGTAGCCAAACCTTAAGTCCAAGGTATTGAAAACTTGGCCTATCCAAGGGCATCAAAGATTTCCTTCAATAAGGGCATGACATATTTGTTTAAATAAGTATGTTTATTCATTGGATGATAATCCCCACACATGAAACATTTAGTCCAATTGCCAAAAATGTCCTTCTTGGGTGGCATCACTGTTGTTGAAGCATATTCACCCCTAGATAATTCCACCCAACCAACATCTAGCAACTTTATTATTCAAGCCTAAACCAAGGCTCTTTCCACCTCATTAAGCTTGTAAAGTTACGTAAAATTTGGATTATCATCCTCTAATATGATTTAGACCTCTTGTCCTCTTAATTGACCCAATTCTTTCAAATTGAAGGCAAAATATCCAATGAAATTTTATATTATTTTCCATGTTTAATGCAACTCACCTCCTATAACTATTGGGCCAATTCTTGGGTCCCATATTTTTGCAGTCACCTATACCTTGGGTTGGTATGATGGAACATCCCCAACACCTAAGGCTGAGGGCATGGCTTGTGATTACTATGCAAAATGTGGAAAGGTGTCATCATATCTTGGCGCCCCCACATCACCAATTTCCTCTTCCACACCCATAAATGTCCCTTGGCATCCCTGATCCCATAATTTCCAAGGATGTGTTTGTCATGTTGTAACATCCTCCCCCCCCGCCCCCCTTGCACCACCATGGTTGACCCGCCCATCAAAAGGTGCAACAAACGAAAGATGGGGTGGAATGGGTGGGTGTGATTGGCCAAAATGTAACTATTTTGCCAAGACCAAACTAAAAGTTCATGTGAGGCAATTGAAATCCATAACTTGCCCCAAATTTTGCCTAGGGGCTCCTTGGGAAATGCCTTGCACAACTGTGGTGCCAATGCAAAACCCCATGGCTCATTCCTTTTCATCTACATTGGGTTCTCTCTAAACTGGATGAATGAAAGTCCCAACTCATCCTTACGCCCCCATTCCTAAATGCATGAGATGTGGAAAACTCAAGAATGTTGGTAAAGCTACTTGTGGAAGGCCAACCTTATTGACCATAACCAAATGTGATCGGTCATTATGACGAATTGCGCATGAATGGCATCTTGGATCCAACATGACATCCACCAAGCATGTGGATGACCTAGGAATGAACTCATATGCTTGTTGGATCACCTTTGGTGGTGTTAAGTTAATCCACATCCATCGAAATTAATGAGCTTGTGAACTAGTTGAAACAACATCCACTTGCACTAGTTTGTTGATCCAAGCCTTAATCTATTACCATCCACCCAAAACAATTGACCTAGAATCCCCCAATGGTGGGGCATTTTCCAACAAATATGCACATGGGTGCATATGTGATTATTGTAAATGTTGCACAACAGAAATTAATTCCCAGAATAAACCTGACTTGGGATAAAAAAGTCTTTGGCCCATACCTACCTATGAAAGACCTTGGCACGACCACAGGAAGAAAAAGCTTGATTTGCAACTAGTGTCTACAACTGTTTTTTAGTCAAAAGAGACATTTTACAACTAACTATCTAGTAGTCGCCTAAGACAAGTTGCAAACGACAAATAGTCGCATAAACATTACATCAAAATGACATCATCAAATGATAGATGAAGGCTAAATTTCATATATATTGTTTCATCCAATGGGGCCAGTATATACATAGTGTATATGGGGCATCATTTTGCGACTATAAGTTGCAACTATTTTGGTGGATCCAACCTCCAACCATGTGGAGACACATGTTAACTATTGAAATACTTAAATTATGTTCCTTAAATCT